>WBZO01000401.1_pt1 | contig 95158 bp, 77 predicted proteins | sample 5204261 | NCBI WGS metagenome assembly WBZO01 (sample SAMN12412400, study PRJNA552823) | activated sludge metagenome | isolation source: activated sludge from anammox sidestream of wastewater treatment plant... | place: USA: North Carolina | collected 2017-09 | reverse complement strand
GGCACGCCGGTTCGCACGGCTCGTCGTGTCGGAGCTCAAGCTCTACAACGAGGCCGAGGTCGACGCGGGCCGCCGCGCGCGCGACCTGCGGACACGACTGGCCGGCCCCATCGGCAGGGCACGACACCAGTACGAGACCCGCGTGCCTGTTACGTTGCCCGGCCGTGACGATTACTTCGAGCAGGAGCTGGTGCGCACGCTCGCCGAAGGCGACCCGGCGGTGCTCGACGACCACTTCGGCACCGGCACCTGACGCCTGATGTCCAGACCGATGACGCCGTTCCATCGCGAGTTCGCCATCGGGCCAGCGATCCGCGCGTGCTTCCTCCTGGGGCTGACGCTCGGGTTCGTCCTCATCGTCGATCCGATCCCCGCGCCCTCGTTGGTGACCGCGCCCGCGGTGGTGGAGGACAGGGGGCTCGTGCCCACCGCGCACGAGCCGTTGCCCGCGACCTGGGCCGAGTTGTGGCTGGTACCGGAAGCCGGCGTCCAGCCTGGCGCGGCCGCGCGCGCGGTGGCCGAGGCCGTGCGTCGCCTGGAGGCGGGCGATGCGGCCGGTGCGATCGCGGTGGTGGGACGCGCGCCGGCCGAGCCGGGCGGACTGACGGGGTACGCGGCGCTGGTCGCCGGCCGCGCCTATCAGCGGCTGCAGCGGGCCGGAGACGCGCGGCAACGCTACGAAGCAGCGCTCACGGTGGCCGGTGATGGCGCCCTGAAGGGGCTGTCGGCCATGGCGCTGGCCGAGGTGGCAGAGAGCTCGGGCGACACCGCGGGCGCGCTGGACTGGTACGTGAGGGCTGCCGCCGCCGGCGCGGCGCCACCCGATATCGTGCAGGCGGGCATCCTGCGGACGGCGCTCGCCGTGGGCGATACGGCGCGTGCCCGCGCTGCCGCCGCCGCGCTCTATTACGACATGCCGGCCAGCGACAACGCTGCCGCCGCAGCCGGCGCCATCACCGCGTGGAAGGCATCGGCCTCCGATGCGGACGCCAGCGAGTTCGCGGCGCGCGAGCTGAAGCGCGCGGACCTGCTGTTCGAGGCCCGCCGCTACGCGGACGCGCGGACTGCCTACGACGCCGCGCGCGCACGGCTGACGGGCGAGGACGCGCTGCGCGCGCTGGTCCGCAGCGCGGCGGCCGACTTCCTGCTCAACCGCAACCGCGCGGCGGCCGATGCCCTGGCGCCCGTGCTCGACCAGCCGCCCTACGCCGCCGAGGCGCGCTACTACCACCTGCGCGCCGTGCGGGCGCTGGGCCAGCAGGACCGATACGTCGCCCTCATCCGCGAGCTGACCGATCGCTACCCGGCCAGCCCATGGGCGGCCGAGGCGCTCAATCACCTGGCCTCCACCTTCATCGTCGCCAACGAGGACGAGCGCGCCCTGGAGGTCTTCGCCCGCATCCTCGATCAGCACCCGTCGCATCGCCACGCCGAGCGGGCCGCGTGGAAGCTGGGCTGGGCGCGGTATCGGCAGGGACGCTACGCCGAGGCCGCGGCCACCTTCGAGCGTGGCGCCGCCAACGCGCCGCGCTCCGACTACCGGCCATCGTGGCTCTTCTGGAGCGGCCGCGCGCGCGAGCGGACGGGCGATGGGGCCATGGCCGTCGCGCGCTATCGCGTGGCGGTGGCCGACTACCAGAATTCCTATTACGGCCGGTTGGCACAGGACGCGCTCACGCGGCTGCACGCCGCTTCCGCGCCGCCGGCGCCGGCGGGTCCGGCCACGGCGGCCGATGGCGCGCCGGCCTCGCGCGGCGTCTCATCCGCCCAGCGCGCCCTGGTGCGGGAACTGCTCGCGGCGGGGCTGTGGGACTTCGCGGCGGGCGAGGTGGAGTTCGCCCTGCGGACATCGGGGCGCTCGGCGGCCCTCGAGGCGACGCTCGCGTGGATCCACAACCGGCGCGGCGATCTCCGCCGCGGGATCGGGGCGATGCGCCGCGCGTACCCGCAGTTCATGGCCGCCGGCGGCGAACAGTTGCCGGCTGCGCTCCAGCAGGTGATCTTCCCGCTCGACTACGGCGGGCTGATCGAACGCTACGCCCGCCAGCGCGATCTCGATCCGTTCCTCGTGGCCGCGCTCGTGGCGCAGGAGTCGTCGTTCCAGGCCGACGCGCGCTCGGTGGCCAACGCGCGCGGGCTGATGCAGATCATGCCGGCCACCGGACGCCGGCTCGCCCAGACCGAGCGCATCGCCCGGTTCACCACCGCGCGCCTCGTCGATCCCGAACTGAACGTGCGCCTCGGGACCCGTTACTTCGCCGGCCTCGTGGGCAGCCTCGGCGAGGCGCACCTCGCGCTCGCGAGCTACAACGCGGGGAAGTCCCGCGTCGACCGCTGGCTGGCCGATCGACCGGGACTGTCCTCAGACGAGTTCATCGACGACATCCCGTTCCCCGAGACCCAGAACTACGTGAAGCGCATCCTCGGCACCGCCGAGGACTACCGGCGGCTCTACGGCGAGACCGGGTTGAGCATCGTCACCGCCGGGAAGCCCTCTCCGCCGGTGCCGCCGGTGGTGTCGGTGGTCCGGCCGTCGAAGGGCGCCGCGGCGGCGAGGACGCCCGCGGCGAAGAAGCCGGCGGCCAAGCCGCGCAGCACCACGAAGGCCACGGTGAAGAAGAAGACGCCTGCGGCGGCGCCGGGGGCGTCGAAACCGTCGGGTCGCGGCACGACCCGCCCGCGCCGGAGTTGACCGCCCGCGCCGGCCGGCGTCAATGGGCGCTGCCAGGCGGTCCCGGCGTCGTGCGGTTCAGCAGGAGCTTCATCTCGATCAGGTTGATCAGCGCGCGGCAGCGCGCCAGCACGCTGTCGTGCTCGAGCAGGGCCTGGCGCTCGATCGACTCGAGATCGAGATACTGCGACAGCGCGTTCACGAGGTGATCGTCGGCGAGGTTGTTCGGCACCTGCGTGCGGCCGCCCTCGACCAGCGGCGCCAGCAGCGCCTCGAGGCGCTGGCGCTGGTGCCGCAACTCGCGGCGCTCGGCGTCGGCCACGCCGTCGGGCAGCCATTGGACGCGCGCCACCCGGTACGGACCGTCGCCGTCCTCGCCCTCGACGCGAAACCGCGTGAACCCCCGCAGGACGATGTTGTAGCGCCCGTCGGACAGCGGCTCGACGTGCGAAATCAGGCCGGCGCAGCCCACGTCGTACACCGGCGGACGCCCATCGTAGCCGTCCTCCCAGCCGGGCCGCAGCAGCATCATGCCGATGATGCGGTCGCCCTCCAGCGCGTCACGGACCAGCGCGCGATAGCGGGGTTCGAAGACGTGCAGCGGCAGGAACACCGTCGGGAACAGCACCACGTCCGGCAGCGGGAAGAGCGGCACGAGGGAAGGATGAAGCACGGTTGCCGCCTCGTTCAGTGCACGGTACGCGTCTTGTGCGTCACGTAGTCCATGAGGACGTAGCGGCCGAGTGTCCGCGGGGTGGTGAAGTAGGCCTTGCCGCGGCAGATCTCCGAGACGCGTCGCACGAAGGCCACCAGGTCGTGGTCGCGGGCGAGCATGAAGGTGTTGATCATGATGCCGGCCCTGCGGCAGGCGGCCACCTCGGCGAACGTCTCCCGGACGATGAGCGGGTCCAGCCCGAAGGCGTTGCGGTAGATCCGCCCGTCGGGGCGCGTGAGCGCCGACGGCTTGCCGTCGGTGATCATCACGATCTGCCGCATGTCCTTCCGCTGTCGCTCCAGGATGCGACGCGCCACGCGCAGGCCCTCGCGCGTGTTGGTGTAGTAGGGGCCGACGCGCGATCGCGCCAGCCGTGACAGCGGTATCTCCTCGGCCGAGTCGTGGAACAGCACCACGTGCAGCGCGTCACCCGGGTACTGGCGCCGGATGAGGTTGGCGAGCGCCAGCGCGACGCGCTTGGCCGGCGTGAAGCGATCCTCGCCGTAGAGGATCATGCTGTGGCTGCAGTCGAGCATCAGCACCGTGGCACAGGAGCTCTGGTACTCGCCCTGGGCCACCATCAGGTCGTCGTGCCGCAGGTCGATGACGGGGCCCTCCCCGCCCGTGGCGACCGCGCCCCGGCGCACCGCGTTGAGCACCGTCGCGCTGGGATCGAGGTTGAGCGTGTCGCCGAACTCGTACGGCTTCGGCGCGCTGCCCGCCTCGACGCCTGCCGCCACGTCGCGCGTGTCGTGCCGGCCGAAGTGGCTCCGGCCGAGCGATCCGAGCAGGTCGCGCAACGCGCGGTAGCCGAGGAAGTCGAGCCCCTTGTCGGTGATCTCGAAGCGGGTGCGCGCGAGGTCGCGCCCCTCGCCGTCCGCTTCGCGTCCCTCGCGCGCGGCGTCGGAATCCGGCGATGGCGTGATGTAACCCGCCTGCGCCATCCGCTCCACCAGCTGGTCCACGAACGCCTGGAGCCGCGCCATGGCGTCAGCGTCGGCCGAATCGCCCAGCAGGCGTTCGAGCGCGTCAGGCGACAGCAGGCCGCCGTCGAGCAGCGCATCGAGGATGGCGTCGTGAAGCGACTGGAGCGTGAGCTCGCCCGTGCCGGGGTCGTACGGGTCGTCGTAGCCGCTGGACAGCAGCAGGTCGGCGAGCCTCGACAGCAGTTCCTCGAGGTCGAGGCCTTCGATCTCGTCGCCGGTGTACTTCGTGTAGCGATACTTCACGCGAGTGCTGTCCAGCGTTCGGCCTGGGGCTAGTTGTAATACTTCTTCCGGTTCCCCGCCGGGCCGCGGGGTTCGGGCATCGGCGTCTCCGGGCGCGCCGCGTGCCGGCCCGGCTCGGCGGCCGCATAGCGCCAGTCGTCACCGCGCGAGATCTTCTTCAGCGCGTACAGGCCCTCGAGCAGGAAGTCGATCGCCGAGGCGAGTGCGGGCGCCGAGGCGTGCGTCATCAGGCCGGGCTGCCGGGCCGCGGCGTGCAGGCCCTGGATGGCGTCAGCCTGGGCTACCAACTCGTCGGCCGGCGTCGTGTCGGTGACCTGCAGGGTGCCGCCCATCTCGAACCAGTCGACCACGGTGCGCAGGTCGCCGGCGTCGGCGTAGCCGCCGAACACGGTGGCGACGGCGGCCCGGATGAGGTCGGTGGCGACGGTGCTGGCGCCGCGCAGCTCGCCCTCGTACTCCAGCTCGAACTTGCCGGTGATCGCCGGCAGCGCGGCGTAGACGTCGGTGACGCGCGGCACCACCACGTCCTCGCCGTTGATCAGCGCGCGGCGTTCGGCGTTCGACACCACGTTCTCCAGCACGCTGATCGGCAGGCGCTGGCTCACGCCGGATCGCTTGTCCACCTTCGAGTCGGCGCGTGCCTGGAAGGCCAGCTCCTCGACGATCTCGCGGACGTAGGCCGGCACGTCGAAGCGGCCGCTGCCCTCCGGGCGCGCCGGCGTGGCGTCGCGCGCGACCCACGACTCCTGCGCGGTGATGGCGATGGCGGCCTGCCGGCTCGCCGGGTAGTGCGTGCGGATCTCGGACCCGATGCGATCCTTGAGCGGCGTGATGATCTTGCCGCGCGCCGTGTAGTCTTCCGGGTTGGCGCTGAAGACCATCATCACGTCGAGCGGCAGGCGCACGGGGTAGCCCTTGATCTGGACGTCGCCCTCCTGGAGGACGTTGAAGAGCCCCACCTGGATGCGGCCCGCGAGATCCGGCAGCTCGTTGAGGGCGAAGATGCACCGGTTGGCCCGCGGCAGCAGGCCGAAGTGCATCGTCAGCTCGTCGGACAGCTGCATGCCGCCGCGCGCCGCCTTGATGGGATCGACGTCGCCGATGATGTCGGCGATCGTCACGTCGGGCGTCGCGAGCTTCTCCACGTAGCGCTGGTCCCGGCGCAGCCAGGCGATCGGCAGGGCGTCGCCCTCCTCGGCCACGCGCCGGCGCGCGTAGGCCGAGAGCGGCGCGAGCGGATCGTCGTTGACCTCCGACCCGGGCACGACCGGCAGGTGCTCGTCGAGCAGGCCGGTCAGCGCGCGCAGCAGGCGCGTCTTCGCCTGGCCGCGCAGGCCGAGCAGGATGAAGTGGTGGCGCGACAGGATCGCGTTGATCACCTGCGGGATCACCGTGTCGTCGTAGCCGATGATGCCGGGGAAGATGTCGCCGCCGCGCCGCAGGGCCTCGATGAGGTTCTCGCGCACCTCCGCGTGTACGGAGCGCCGCCGGAACGCGCCGGAGGCCACCGCGCGCCGCAGCTCGCCAAGCGTCGTGGGCTGCATTGAATTCGATAGTATCATGCGGGTTTCCGGCCGGCGGGTCGCGCCTGCCGCCCGCTGGCCCCGCCGTGCCCCGCGTCTTCGATCCCGGCCCCCTCGTCTTCGCCCACCGCGGCGGCCTCGCGCTGCGGCCCGAGAACACACGGGCCGCCTTCGATCATGGCGCCGGCTTCGGCGTCGACGGCTTCGAGTGCGACGTGCGTCTCTCGCGCGATCGCGAGGTGGTCGTGATGCACGACGCCACGCTCGATCGCACGACCGATGCGCGCGGGCCCGTCGCCGACTACACCGCGGCGGAACTCGCCCGGGTGGACGCCGCGGCGCGGTTCAAGGTGGAGGAGGGCGCGCCCTTCGCCCGGCAGGGCATCGGCGTGCCTCGCCTGCGCGACCTGCTGCCACGCCATCCGGACATGCGCTGGATCCTCGAACTCAAGGGCGAGGATCCTGGACTGGCCGCAGCCGTGGTCGCCGTCGTCCGCGAGCACGACGCGCTGGAGCGCGTCTGCTTCGGCGGGTTCGACGATGGGGTGGTGGCCGCCGTGCGAGCGGCGTGTCCCGAGGCGATCACCAGCGCATCGACAGGGGAGATCCGGCTCGCCGTCTACCGCGCGTGGCTGGGCCTGGCGCCCAGGGCGCCGCGGTTCCGGGGATATCAGGTTCCGGAGCGGTACGAGTCGACGCGCGTCGCCACGAAGCGGTTCATCCGCGTCATGCGGGCGGCCGGGTTGCCGGTGCAGGTGTGGACCGTGAACCACGAGTCCGACATGCGCCGGCTCTTCGAGTGGGGCGTACAGGCGGTGATCACCGACGTGCCGGACCTGGCCGTCCCCGTCGCGCGGGCGTGGCAGGCGGGCGCGGGAGGCGTCGGGGATCGGACGTTGTGAGACGATCGTTCCACCACTGACTGTCACGTGCGAGGCTTCCGGGCCCGGCCCCGGCTACACTCCCCTGGTCGCCATGCGCCAGCCGCCGCCCGAACCGCCGCGCGAACTGCTCTCGGGCACCGTCGAGCGCGTCACCTACCACCACGAGGAGTCGGGCTTCTGCGTGCTGCGCGTGCAGGCGCGCGGCCACCGCGACCTGGTGACGGTGGTGGGCCATGCGGCCGTGGTGTCGCCCGGCGAGCACGTGCAGGCCAGCGGCGCGTGGGTCACCGACCGCACCCACGGCCGGCAGTTCAGGGCCACGTACCTGACCAGCGCGGCGCCCGACACCCCGGCCGGCATCGAGCGGTACCTGGCGTCGGGCATGATGCGCGGCGTCGGCCCGCACTTCGCCAGGCAACTGGTGCAGGCGTTCGGGATCGACGTGTTCGACGTCATCGAGCGGACGCCGGCGCGGCTGCGCGACATCCCCGGCATCGGCCCCCAGCGCGCCGCACGCATCGTCGAGGGGTGGCACGCGCAGCGCAACGTGCGCGAGATCATGCTCTTCCTGCACGCCCACGGCGTCGGCACGTCGCGCGCCGTGCGCATCCACAAGACCTACGGCAGCGACGCCATCGCGCTCATCCGCGACGACCCCTACCGGCTCGCCCGCGACATCCGCGGCATCGGCTTCGTGTCGGCCGACCGCATCGCGCGCAGCCTGGGGGTCGAACCGTCGGCGATGACGCGCGTCCGCGCGGGCTGCGCCCACGTCCTGTTGCAGGCCCTCGACGAAGGGCACGCCGGTCTGCCACGCGAGGACCTGGTCGGCCGCGCCGGGCTGCTGCTCGGGGTGGAGACGCCGCTGGTGGAAGAGGCGATCGCGCTCGAGGTGCGCGACGGCCGGCTGGTGGCCGACGGGGTGGATGGGCAGCCCTGCCTGTTCCTTGCGGGCCTGCACGCCGCCGAGCGCGCGATCGCCGGCCGGCTCGCCGCGCTGCAGGCCGGCGCGCTCCCGTGGGCGCCGATCGACGTCGCGCGCGCGGTGCCATGGGTGGAGGAACGGCTGGGCCTCGAGCTGGCGGCGCAGCAGCGTGAGGCGCTGCGCCTGGCGGCGACCTCGAAGGTGCTGGTGATCACCGGCGGCCCCGGCGTCGGCAAGACGACGCTGGTCAACGCCATCATGCGGGTGCTGGGCGCCCGCGGCGTGCGGCCGGCGTTGTGCGCGCCGACGGGCCGCGCCGCCAAACGCCTGTCGGAGGCCACCGGCCTCGAGGCCCGCACCATCCACCGCCTGCTCGAAATCGATCCGCACAGCGGGCGGTTCCGCCGCGACGAGCGGCAGCCGCTCGAGCACGACCTGGTGGTGGTCGACGAGACGTCGATGGTCGACATCCCGCTCATGCACGCCCTGCTGCGCGCCGTGCCCGCGCGCGCCGCGCTGCTGCTGGTGGGCGACGTCGATCAGCTGCCCTCGGTGGGCCCCGGCCAGGTGCTGGCCGACGTGATCGACAGCGGGCGTGTGCCGGTCGCCCGGCTCACCGAGGTGTTCCGGCAGGCCGCCCTGAGCCGGATCATCGTGGCCAGCCACTGCATCAATCGTGGCGAGATGCCGGATCTCACGGCGCCTTCCGGCCCCTCGGATTTCTACTTCGTCGAGGCGGCCGACGCCGACGAGGCGGCGCGCAAGGTCGTCGAGGTGGTGCGCGCGCGCATTCCGCTGCGCTTCGGCCTCGATCCGGTGCGCGACGTGCAGGTGCTGTGCCCGATGAACCGCGGGTCCTCGGGCGCGCGCGCGCTCAACCTCGACCTGCAGAAGGCGCTGAATCCCTCCGCACAGCCGCGTCTCGACCGCTTCGGCTACACGTTCTCGCCCGGCGACCGCGTGATGCAGGTCGAGAACGACTACGACAAGGAGGTCTACAACGGCGACCTCGGGCTCGTGCGCGCGATCGACACGGTGCGCGAGGAGGTGGTGGTCGACTACGAAGGCCGCCTGGTCGCCTACGGCTTCGGCGAACTCGATCAGGTGGTGCTGGCCTATGCGACGACGATTCACAAGGCCCAGGGGTCGGAGTACCCGGCCGTGGTCGTCCCGCTCACCACGCAGCACTACCCGATGCTGCAGCGGCGGCTGGTCTACACGGCCGTCACCCGCGGGAAGCGGCTCGTGGTGATCGTCGGCCAGAAGAAGGCGCTGGCGATCGCCGTGCGCGGCGACGCCCGTACGCGTCGCTGGTCGAAGCTGCGGGAGTGGATGGCTGGCGCATGAAGGTCACCAGCCGGCGCCGCCCCCGCCCCCGCCGCTGCGCCCGCCGCCGAACCCGCCGAACCCCCCGCCGAAGCTGCCGCCGCCGAAGCTGCCGCCGCCGCCCCAGCCGCTCCAGCTCGATCCGCCCCACGTCGCCCCGCCGCGGGGCCACCCTCCGCCGCCCCCACCGCGCCGGCTGGCACGCATCATCAGAATCAGTCCGATCACCAGGAGCAGGACCAGCCAGGGCGGCAGCGCGATCCCGCCGTCGTCGCGGCGCGCGCGGGCCTCGCGCGGCACGTCGTCCAGCGTGACGTGGCGCGCGTCGGCGATGCGCGCCACGAGCCGCGTGGCGCCGGCGAGCAGCCCGGCGCCGTACCGGCCCTGCTGGAACAGGGGGCGCATGTAGAGCCGTGCCGTTTCGCCGGCGAAGCCGTCCGTGATGGCGCCTTCCAGGCCGTAGCCCACCTCGATGTGCACGCGGCGGTCGTCGACGGCAAGCACGATGAGCACGCCGTTGTCGCGCCCCTTTTCGCCGATGCCCCTCCCGTGGTTCTCGAAGGCCTTCACCGCGTAGTCGCGGATGTCGGCGAAGTCGGGCGCGACGCTGCGGACGGTCAGCACGACGATGACGTCGCCCGTGGCCGCCTGCAGCTGCCGGCTCAGGCGGTCGAGCCGCACCGCGCTGTCGGCGTCGATCACGTTGGCCAGGTCGCTGACGGGCTGCGTGAGGGAGGGCAGCTCCGCGGCGCGCGCCGTCGCGGCAGCCGCGGCCAGCAGGACGGCCAGCGCGAGGGCGAGCCGCATCCGCGCCGCGGCGCGCCGGTTCGCACCGGCGTCAGCGCGAAGTCCGGGCATCGAGATCGCGGGCGATGGCGTCCACGGCATCGAGGTAGGCCGGTAACAGGGACGCGGCCGTGTCGGCGTCAAGCGCAGGGCGCGCCTCGAGTGCGGCCACCCGGGCGACGACATGGGCCGAGAGGCCGGGAATGCCGGCCGCCGCCTCCAGCAGGCCGTCGACGCCCGGTGTGGCGATGCCGCGCAGGCGCGCGACGTGGGCGAGCAGTGCCGCGAAGGGCGGTGCCGAGGCGGCAATCAGCGCGGCCACGCGCCGCGCGTCGCCGCCCGCTTCGATGAAGCCCTCGCGCAGCTGAATCAGGATGCCCTTGGCCCACGCCTCGCAGGCCCGTCGCAGATCCTCCTCCGGTACCCGCAAGCCCTCGAACGGATCGCGGCCGAACACGAGGACGTGGTGGGCGATGATGTCGCCGTACTCCACGGGAAACGTATCGAGCGACCGCGCGAACTCCGCCGCACCGAGCAGCAGCGGCACGGCCACCCCGTCAGCGCGCCAGTCGTGCGCGCGCTGCGCGCAGGCATGAAGATCCTGGTACGACAGCCCGTCGACCAGCGCGAGCGTGCTGACCGGCAGCGCACCGGCGCCGGCCGCGTCCGGATGACGCACGCGTGGGCCATGAGCCACCAGCGCCACCAGCCTTTCAGCGAAGATCTGCCGGAGATCGTCGCACAGGCGCGCGAGCGGCCTGACGAGCGCTGGCGGCAGATCCGGCCGCGGTCGCATCATGCGGCGATTGTAGCGTGGCCACGGCGACAGCCAGGCCGATGGTTTCGGGTTGCCGTCGGGCGCGCGGCCGTGGACAATGACCCACTGGATGCACCTGCGGCGCCTTACGGTGGGCTGCTTCGGCGGCGGCACCGGCATACCCAGCCTCATCGGCGGGCTCAAGCACAACCCCTGGCTGCACGTGAACGCCGTCGTCACCATGTTCGACGATGGCGGCAGTTCCGGGCAGTTGCGCGACGAACTGGGGGTGCTGCCGCCGGGCGACGTGCTGAAGTGCGCGCTCGCCCTGGCCCGCAACGAGGCCGAGGCCCGCCGGGTGCTGCTCACCCGCCTGCCCATGCTCGAACACGCGCGGCTCGGCGGGCACACCGGCGGCAACCTCCTGCTGTCGATGATGGAGCAGTACGCCGGCGACTTCCTGGCTGGCGTCGACGCGCTGCGCAGCGTGCTCGCGTGCGCCGGGCGCGTCTGGCCGATCAGCACCGAGCGCGCGGTGCTCTGTGCCGCCTACGGCGACGGCACCACCTCGCGCGGCGAGGTCGAGGTGGACGCGGGACAGTCGCACGGCCGCGACATCGACCGCGTCTGGCTCGAGCCGCCCGCCATGATCCTCCCCAAGACGGCCGAGGCGATCCGGCAGTTCGACGCGGTGGTGATCGGTCCGGGCAGCTACTACACGAGCCTGATGCCCATCTTCCTGGTCCGCGGGGTCCGCGAGGCCCTCGCCGAGGTGAAGGGGCCGATCGTCCTGGTGGCCAACCTGCTCACCGAGGGCTATGGCATGCGGGGGTTCACGGCGGGCGAGGCCGCTCGGCGGCTTGGCGCCGTGATCGGCCGCCGCATCGACGCGGTCGTGGTCAACACCGGCCGGCCAGACACCGAGGTGCTGGTCCGCTATGCCGCCGAGCACAAGGAACCGCTCGAGGTCGGCGATCTCCCCGAGGGCTGCGGGCTGGTGCTGGGCGAGTTCTGGACGCGCGGGATCGCCCGGCACGACCGGCGGCGCCTGGCCTACGCGATCTGGTCGGCGCTCTCGACCAGGCTGCTGGAGGACTGAAGCGGACCCCCGCCCCGGGAGAGCGCGTCGCCCCGGTTCCGCCTCCGCTGCCGCCGCCAGCCGTGCGCGGCGCGCGCGGCTCACGCGAGCGCGGTCGTCACCAGCGCCAGCAGCCGCCGCAGGCCCGCCTCCACGTCCGACCCCACGTGCACGCGCAACGCCCGCCGGCCCCGCTCGAAGAGCACCTGCAGGTCACCGGCCGCCTGCGCGGCCTTCACCACGCCGAACGTGTAGCGTTGGCCGGGAACAGGCAGATCGCGGGCGTCCTCGCACGTCACCTGGAGGAACACGCCCGTGTTGGGCCCGCCCTTGTACGCCTGTCCCGTGGAGTGGAGGAAGCGCGGTCCGAAGCCGAGGCAGGTGGCCACCCCGGTGCCGCGCGCCACCACGTGACGGATGTCCTGCAGCACCCGCTGGTGCGCGGCGTTCATCTCCACGTAGGCCAGCAGCGCGAAGTAGTCGCCGGGCTCGAGGCGACGCAGGTGCGTGCGCAGCAGCGCCGTCGCATCGGCGCCGGTCACGGCGGCCGGCAGCAGCGCCCGCGCGTTGGCGGTGTCGGCGTGGAAGGCGAGCCCGTCCTGGCGGAGGATCGGTGCATCGCCGGGCAGGCGCCCCGTCTGCTCGAACGCCGTCGTCAGGGCGCGGGTGGCCACCTTGCTCGCTTCGACGTCCGGCTGGTCGAACGGATTGATGCCGAGCACGGCGCCGGCGACGGCCGTGGCGATCTCCCAGCGGAAGAACTCCTGGGCCACGCCGTAGGCGTCGGCCATCTCGATGTGGAACACCGGGTGCCCGGCGGCGGCCAGCGCCTGCAGCGATTCCTCGGGCGCGGCATCCCACGGCCCGGCCACGCGCAGCGACACGAAGACGCGATCGCGCGCGTAGGCGTCGACCGCGGCGAGCGGCTCCAGATCGACGGGGATGACGGCGACGCCGCGCTTGCCCGTCGATTCGGCGATCAACTGTTCGAGCCAGGCGCCCAGATCGTAGATTTCGGGCGAGGTCACGATCGTCAGCTTGTCGCGACCATCCCGCGCGGCCAGGCCGATGGCCAGCCCGAGTGCGACGCCCGGGCTGGCGAGGGCGTCACCCTGACGGCAGGCGTCAGCCATGGTCTCGGCGCCCGCCGCGATCCGCGCGAGGTCGAGGCGCATCGTGGCCGCCGGCACCAGCCCGAAGGGCGACAGCGCCGAGAAGCGTCCGCCGATGGAAGGCGTGCCGAAGAACACGTGCCGGAAGCCGTCCTGTTCGGCCACCTGCTGCATCTTCGACCCGGGGTCGGTGATGGCGACGAAGTGCCGGCCGGCGCGATCCGGTCCGACCACCTGGCGCATCCGTTCGAGGAAATACTGCTTGAAGACGTTCGGCTCGAGCGTGCTGCCCGACTTGCTGGCGACGATGACCAGCGTGCGCGCCAGGTCGACGTGCGAGTCCACGGTGGCCACCTGCGCGGGATCGGTGGAGTCGAGCACGTGGAAGTCGGGCGCGCCCGGCGTGTGGCCGAAGGTGAGGCGCAGCACCTCGGGGGCGAGGCTCGACCCGCCCATCCCGAGCAGCAGCGCGTGCGTGAACCCCTCGCGTGCGATGTCCTCGGCGTAGGGCCGCAGGGTGTCGACCGCTTCGCGGGCCATGCGCGGCCCGTCGAGCCATCCCAGCCAGCGCGATTCGTCGGTGTTGGTCCACAGCGAGGCGTCGCGATCCCAGAGCCGGCCGACGCGGCCTTCGCCGGTCCACTGCCGCGCGGCGCTCTCGAACTCGCGCTGCAGGCCGGCAGGCAACATGAGCCGCTGGGCGTTGATGGGTACCTCTGCAGCCACTGCGAACCCTCCTCGTGAGGCCGCGATCGCGCGCGGCGGGGTCAACGATATCACCGCCCGCCGGCGGTCGGGCCGGTGGACGGCCACCGGCGGGAATCGCTTGACTATAGGGGGAGGGGGTATGTGATAATCCGTGAGTCCGGCCGGACGGCCGCACTGGGAAGGAGCCCCCCGTGGACGAGAAGACCCTGACGATCGATGGCATGAGCTGCGGCCACTGCGTCGCGCGCGTGAAGAAGGCGCTCGAAGGCGTCCCGAACCTCTCGGTGGTCACCGTGGACGTCGGCCGGGCGAAGGTCACCACCGTGCCCGCCGGCCTCGAGAGCGCGATCGAGGCCGCGATTCGTGCCCTGGACGAGGCGGGCTATACCGCCTCGGTCGAGAAGTAGCCGCAGGCCGGCGCGCGCCGGCACAGGCTCATCGTCGGTCGCCGACATCGGCCGGTCGTCCATCGGACGGCCGGCTGCCGGGCACCTCCAGTCATGTCTGCCATCACCGAACGTTCCGCCATGCCCGAGAAGCCCGTTACGCCCGGGAAGCCCGCGCCGCCGGTGAAGCTCACCGTGCCCGTCGGCGGGATGACGTGCGCCGCCTGTTCGGCTGCGGTGCAGCGCGCGCTGTCGCGTCAGGCCGGCGTGCGCGAGGCGAGCGTGAACCTCATGCTGAAGAGCGCCACGGTCGTCTTCGATCCGTCGGCGGTCTCGGCCCAGGGCCTGATCGACGTCGTGCGCCGGACCGGGTACGAGGCGCACCTGCCGCTAGGCGACGAGGATGCGTTTGCCGAACAGGCGGCGCGCGATCGCGAGGCCGAGACCGAGTATCGCGGCCTGCGCCTGAAGGCGCTCGTGGCGATCGCCGCCGGCGCCGTGGCGATGGCCGCCTCGATGCCGCTGATGCGATCGGCCGGCCATGCGTCCCACGCCGCGCAGGGAGGCGATCCGTTCATGCGCTGGGTGATGGAGCGGCTCGAGCCCGCGCTGCGCGCCGCGACGCCCTGGCTCTACGCGATCGATCCGCAGCGGCTGTCGTGGTTCCTCCTGGCGCTGACGCTCGGCGTGATGGGCTGGGCGGGCCGCCACTTCTACACGCGGGCCTGGGCCGCACTGCGTCACGGCAGCGCGAACATGAACACGCTGGTGGCGGTGGGCACGCTGGCCGCCTTCGGCTATTCCACGTTCGCCACGGTTGCGCCGGGCTTCTTCCTCGCGCACGGCCTGGCGCCGGACGTCTATTACGAGGCGGTCGTCTTCATCATCGCCCTCGTCCTCGTCGGCAACACGCTCGAGGCGCGCGCGAAGCAGCGCACGGCGGCGGCGCTGCGCGGCCTTGCCGCCCTGCAGCCGCGCACGGCGCGGCTCGTCGACGACGGGGGCGAGCGCGACGTGTCGATCGACGAGGTGCGCGGCGGCGACACGCTGCTCGTGCGGCCGGGAGAGCGGGTGCCGGTCGATGGCGACGTGCTCGAGGGGACCAGCGCCGTCGACGAGTCGATGCTCACCGGCGAGCCGACGCCAGTGCCCAAGCGCCGCGGCGACCGGGTGATTGGCGGCACCGTGAACGGCACGGGCGCCTTCACCCTGCGTGCCACCACGCTGGGCGCCGATTCGGTGCTCGCGCAGATCATGCGGCTCATGCGCGAGGCGCAGTCGACGCGCGCGCCCATCCAGCGGCTGGCCGACCGGTTGAGCGCGATCTTCGTGCCGGTGGTGGTCGGCATCGCCCTCGTGACGCTCGCCGTGTGGCTGCTGGCCGGCGGCGAGGGCGCGCTGGCGCACGCGCTGGCCGCGTCGGTGGCGGTGCTCATCATCGCCTGCCCCTGCGCGATGGGGCTCGCCGTGCCGACGGCCATCATGGTCGCCACCGGCCGCGGCGCGTCGATGGGCCTGCTCATCAAGGGGGGCGAAACGCTGCAGCGCGCCGGCGAGGTCACCACCGTGGTGTTCGACAAGACGGGCACGCTCACCGAAGGGCGGCCCGCCGTGGTGGGTGTGTTCCCCGCGACGGGCGCCGCGGGCGAGGCCGGCGCCGATGCGGAAACGCTCCTGCTGCGTGTGGCCGCCTCGGTCGAGGCGGCCTCCGAGCACCCGCTGGCTGCGGCGATCCTCGCGGCGGCGCGTGACCGGGGCATCGACGCGCCCCGGGCCGAGGCCTTCGCGTCGATCACCGGCCGCGGCGCCCGCGCGCGGGTCGAGGGTCGGGAGGCGCTGGTGGGCAGCGCGGCGCTGCTGGCCGGCGAGGGCCTCGACCTCACGCCCGTGGAGGCCGCGTCGGCGCGCGAGTCGGCACTGGCCCGCACGGTGGTGCACGTGGCCTGGGGAGGCCGTGTGCTGGGCGTGGTGTCGGTGGCCGATCCCGTGAAGGCGCACGCCGCCGGAGCGGTGGCGCGCCTGCGGCGCATGGGCCTCGACGTGGTGATGCTCACCGGCGATCAGCACGCCACCGCCGAGAGCGTGGCACGCCAGGCCGGCGTCACGCGTGTCGTCGCCGGCGTGCTGTCGCAGGGCAAGGTGGACGAGATCCGGCGCCTGCAGGCAGGCGGCGAAGCGGTGGCGATGGTGGGCGATGGCATCAACGACGCGCCGGCGCTCGCGCAGGCGCACGTGGGCATCTCGCTCGGCACCGGCACCGACGTGGCCATCGAGGCGAGCGACCTCACGCTGATGCGGGGTGACGTGCGCGGCGTGGCCGATGCCATCGCGCTCTCGCGCCGCACGATGCGGACGATGCGGCAGAACCTGTTCTGGGCGTTCGTCTACAACGTCATCGGCATTCCGGTCGCCGCCGGCGTGCTCTATCCGGCGTTCGGCGTCCTGCTCAGCCCGGTGCTGGCCAGCGCCGCCATGGCGTTCAGCTCCGTGAGCGTCGTTACCAACAGCCTGCGGCTGCGCCGTGCGTCGCTCGAGTGAGGGACGCGATGCGCCAGCCCGCGACGCGGCGAGGCCGGGATCGCGCCCGCGCGCGGCCCGTCGCTGACGCCGCCGCCGGCGCCCGCACCTCATTGGAAGGATCGACATGTCACGACGCCGACAATCCGAATTGCCGGAGCCATCCATCCGCCAGGCCGAGTGCGCGTGCGAGGCGGGCGAGGGCGGACGCCATGCGGTCGCCGTCGACGGCGCCGTGAAGCGGCGCGCCGTCACCCGCCTGCGCCGCATCGAGGGACAGCTGCGCGGCCTGCAGCGGATGGTGGACGAGGAGCGTTACTGCGCCGACATCCTGGTGCAGATCTCCTCAGTGCAGGAGGCGCTGCGCGCGGTGGCCCGCGAACTGCTCCGCAACCACCTCAAGTACTGCGCGACGGCCGCCATCCGGCGTGGCCCGGCCGAGGCCGAGGTGATGTACGACGAGATCGTCGACCTGTTCCACAAGCACCAGCGGTAGCCGGGCGCCTCGCGCCGCCGGTCACGCGCCGGCCGGACCGGCGTCCTTCGGGCGCACGAACCGGTCGTAGACGACGAGCAGCGCCGAGGTCAGCAGCCCGGCGCCGGCGATGACGAACCACATCTCGTGCGGCTTCTGCCGCACCTCGCCGAAGTAGTGCAGCAGCCGCCCGGCGCTCGGCCCGGCCAGCAGGTAGCCGATGCCGATCGGCAGGAACGCGTAGCCCATGAACAGGCCCTGCTGCCCGGGTGGCGCGAGCCGCGAGATGTACTCGTAGTAGCGCGGCGCCTGCACCACCTCGCCGATGGCCAGGACGATCAGCGCGACGACGATGTAGGGCACGCCCGAGCCGAGCGTGAGCGCGAGCCAGCTCAGGCTGGAGATGAGCACGCCCGCGATGATGGCGGCAAACGCCGGCACCTTCCGCGTCACGTAGTTCACGATGAAGGTGAGGAGAATGACCGTCGTCGCCTCCACCGACAGCAGGCGGTCGATGTTGGCGTCGGGATCGACGTAGGTGCGCACGTAGATCGGCAGCGAGATGTACTGCTGCCAGAACACCACCCAGAAGCCCGAGAAGATCACGAGGAAGCTGACGAACTTCACGTCGCCCAGCACCCGGACCAGGTTGCGCAGCGCCTCGCCCGCGCTCGCCACGCGCGGCGCCGAGGCATCCACGGCGGGCTCCTGGTAGAAGAGCAGTGTCACGACCGCCATGGCGAGCATCGTGACCGCGCTCACGAGGAACACCTTCTCGACGCCGACCGACGTCCGGACGAAGGAGGCCGCCAGCGGACCGATCGCGGCGCCGATGTTCACCACCGTGTAGTAGATCGAGTAGCCGATCGAGCGGACGTTCTCCTTCGCCGCGCGCGCCGTGGTGCCGACGACCACCGGCTTGACCACGGCCGGGCCCATCGCGGGGATGATCATCACCAGGTGCATCAGCGCGAAGAGCGGCAGCGCCTCGCGCACGCCGGCCATCCACGGCGCCGACAGCGACCCCAGCAGGAAGTTGCCGAGCGCCAGCAGGACGAACGCCCCGGCCAGCGTCGGGCGGAACCCGAAGCGATCGGCGGCCGCGCCGCCGATCACCGGCATGAACCAGACGACGAAGCCGTAGTAGCCGATGAGCCAGGTGGCCTGGTCGGTGCTCAGGCCCAGGTATTCGTGCAGGTAGATGGCGAGCACCGCCTGCGGGCCGTAGTAGGCGAGGCGCTCGAACAGTTCCGTGAGGTTGGCGACCCAGAACGGCCGCGAGAAGCCGTCACGGATCTCCTTCCACCGCTGCGACAGGGGCACCTGGCTGCCGGTCCGGGAGGTCGCGTCCTGGCTCATGGCGCGCGAGTCTATCACCGCGGGCAGGACCTGGACACGGCCGACCGCGGGCCCATGACAGGTGCCTTGTCGGGGCGGGGAGGCGAGGCCGGCGGCGCGGGAGTTGTGTCTACGCGGGCCGGAACCTCGTCAGGCGCGCCGCGACATCGTCGCGCAGGCGTTCGATCGCCGAGAGCGCGAACGCCACCGGATCGAGCGAGGGATCCTCGACCAGCGGCGTGAGGTCCATGGCGTAGCTGGCGAACTCGGCCTGGTCGGTGCCGTGGCTGGCGGCGTAGGTCGCGTTGCCCTTGCGGCGTCCCCAGGTGGCCAGGTCGTAGCGCTTGCCGCCCGAGATCTGCGAGTCGAAGACGCCGACCAGGGCCATCTGCAGGTTCTGGTGCGCCGACAGATCGAAGGTGATCTTCTCTTCGTCGCGCAGCCAGTCGAGGTTGCGCCACACCTCGCAGCCGTACAGTCTTCGCGGCCGCGACGCGGCCGCGACGCGCCGGATCGCCGCGATGGCGCGCCACGCGACGGCGATGTGCGTGTCGTGCTTGTCGCACAGGTTGTGGGTGTAGACCACCTCGGGGCGCGTCGCCTCGAGCACCCGCACGAGGTCGTCGACCGGCCGGGGTTCGCGCGGATCCTTGACGGCGGCGCTCGGGTGGTCGAGCAGGATGGCGGCCGCGAAATCGCCGACGAAGCCCGCCTTCTTCTGTTCGACACGCCGGATTGCCCGCATCATCTCGTCGGTGTACTGCCCGTAGAGGCCCTCGCGCGGCGAGCCGGCCCCGTCGGTGACCACCACGCCGGTGAACCACCGGTCGGGCCGCTGGAAGCATTGCAGGATGCCGTCGGCGGCCATGATCTCGAGATCGTCCTGATGCGCGCCGATGGCCAGGTGGGTGGTGCGCGCCAGGGCCTCGGCGGGCGGCAGTCCATCGGGGACGTAGAGTTCGGCGGTGGGCAGGCTGAAGGTCATCGCGGTTCTCCGGCGCGCGCGGGCAGGCTGGCGGCGGCCACCGACTGGCCCACGCGGCGGTTCTTCTCGTCCGGCAGGTGCAGGGCGATCCGCCCGGCCAGCTCGGGGAACTCGAGGGCGAGCACGCGCTGTGCCTCGCCGATCAGGATGTCGCCGCCGCGGCCCGAGGTGCAGCGGCCGAGGATCAGCAGGTGCCGGACGTCGTAGCGCCCGGCGTAGAGCGCGACCGTGTAGCCGAGGTACACGCCCATCGTCTGCCAGATGGCCGCGGCGCCCGAATCGCCGGCTTCGAGGCGGGTCTGCACGAACTTCAGCCGGCCGGCCGGTGCCAGGTCGGGCGGGACATCGATGCCCGCCAGCGGGGCGAGCCGGAAGACGCACTGCTGCGAGAAGTAGCGCGCGCCCACGCCGCGGTCGCCCGACCACTCGTCGGCGGGCGCGCCGGGCTGGTAGTCGACCGGCGCGAACGCGAGCTCGTTGAGCCAGCCCGTGATGTTGCCGTCCGCGTCGACGTAGCCAGCCGCCTCGCTCGACCCGAGCGCCACGCCGAGCACGCTGTTCTCGCCCAGCGACATCGATCCGGCGAGCGCCGTGACGTCGCCGTCGTTCACGACGACCAGCGGCACGCCGAGCTCCGCACGAATGCGGTGGAACAGCGAGCGCACCTCGCCGAAGCGATCCCGGGGCACGCCGCGGAAGAGCGAGGCCATGCGCACCTCGTCGTTGATGTAGACGCCGGCGGCGCTGCCGCCCACGGCATCCAGCCGCGGCATCTTCGACGCCGCCATGCGCAGCGCGGCCATGATCTCGCGATGGTGGTAGGCCGGGTCGGCCTGCGCCGACGGGGCCCACACGACCTCCTCGGAGTAGACAGCCTCGCCGTCGATCACTGCCGATGCCTTGCGATCGGAGGCGCCCAGGTCGAACCCCACCCGGCAGCCGTCGAGGTGACGGCCGATCGGGCGCGGCGCCTCCACGGCCGCCGGCACCGCAGCGGCCTCGCACGCGATCACCGTGAACGGCCGGCCGAAGACGTCCTCGCTCATGAAGCGGTGATCGAAGGCGCGCGCGCCGCCAGGCGAGTAGGCGGCGGCCAGGGCGCGGCCGATCGCGGCCGGCCCGCCGACCCACGCCCGCCACCCGCCCCACTGCCACAGCAGGAACTTGAACAGGCGCTCGGCGTAGTGGACGCCCTCTTCGAAGCGCGGATGTCGCTCGGGCACGACGCGCGTCTCGACGCGCGACCGCGCGCCGTCGGCGCGTTCCAGGGCGAGGACGAGCGGCACGCCGTGGCCCGACGCCTCGAGGTCGGCGAGCCACTGGCGGTGGGCGAGCGCCGGTGGACGGAATCCGGGATCCAGCGGCGGGACGATGCGCGGGGCGACCAGTTGCAGCATGAATGGCGCGCACACCGCGGCGACGGCCGCGGTGCCGGCCCTGGACAGGGGCGCGCGTGGCGATCATACGCCGCCGCGCCCCGGCACGCGCGGGCACGGCCCCTTCACAGGCAGGCGTGCCAGGGGCGACAATCGGAGGGTGCGGATCCTCCTGATTGGCACCTATGAACTTGGCCGCCAGCCGTTCGGCCTGGCATCGCCGGCGGCATGGCTGCGCCGCGAGGGGCATGACGTCCGCTGCATCGACACGTCGCGCACCCCCCTGTCGACACGCGATCTCGACGATGTGGCCCTGGTGGGTTTCCACCTGCCGATGCACACCGCCACGCGCCTGGCCCTGCCGCTCATCGCCCGCGTGCGCGAGGCGGCGCCCGGCGCCGCGCTCTGCGCCTACGGGCTCTATGCGCCGGTGAACGAGGGCCTGCTCCGGGAGGCCGGCGTCGACGAGGTGCTCGGCGCCGAGTTCGAAGCCGACCTCTGCGGGGTCGCCGCGGGCGAGCGCGCCGATGGCCCGGCCGGGCGCCTGCCGCGGCTCGACTTCGTCGTCCCCGACCGCAGCGACCTGCCGCCGCTCGAGCGCTACGCACGGCTGAGGCTTCCCAACGGCGCGCGTCGCGTGGCGGGCTACACCGAGGCCTCGCGCGGCTGCCTGCACCTGTGTCGCCATTGCCCCGTGGTGCCCGTCTACGGCGGACACCTGCGCATCGTCTCCGCTGACGTGGTGCTGGAGGACGTGGCGCGACAGGTGGAGGCCGGCGCCCTTCACGTGACCTTCGGCGACCCGGACTTCCTCAACGGCCCGCGGCACGCGCTGACGATTGTCGAGCGCCTGGCGCAGCGCTTCGGCGGCCTCACCTACGACGTCACCATCAAGGTGGAGCACCTGCTGAAGCACGCCGCGCTGCTGCCGCGCCTGCGCGACACCGGGTGCCTGTTCGTGACCAGCGCCATCGAATCCTTCGACGATCGGGTGCTGGCGCGGCTGGCCAAGGGACACACCGGGGCCGAGGCCGAGCGGGCCATCGCGCTGTGCGAGCAGGCGGGCGTGCCCCTGGCGCCCACCTTCGTCGCCTTCACGCCGTGGGTCACTTTGGAGGGCTACGGCCGGTTCCTGCAGGCGATAGCGGGCCTGGGCCTGATCGAACGCGTGCCGTCGATCCAGCTCGCGTTGCGGCTGCTGATTCCGGCTGGCTCACGGCTGCTGGATCTGCCGGAGATGCGGGCGATGGTCGGGCCGTTCGACGCGCAGCGACTGGTGCACCCGTGGCCGCATCCGGAGCCGGTGATGGACGGGTTGCAGGCCGACGTCGAGCGGTTCGTCGCCTCGCGCGCGGGCGCGCCGCGCCGGGAGATCTTCGAGGGCGTGGTGAACCTCTTCGAACTCCACGCGGGCGTCCGGCTGCCGCGGCCGCCCGACGTGCCGGATCGTGCGGCCATTCCCTGGCTCGATGAACCCTGGTACTGTTGAGCGGAGCCCACGCGAGAGCAGGTGGCTCTCGTCTAGCCGTTCGTGGTGGACGTGCCGCGCAGCCGCGGGATGCGCGCGGCGCCCGGCATGCGCCTGGCGGCCCGCGCCCGCATTCGCCCAGATCGATGACTGACGCCGAACACCCGGGGCCGACCGCCTCCAAGCGCATTCTCTTCTTCACGGCCACCACGGGGTACCAGGCGCGGGCGTTCGAGGAGGCCGCCGCCTCGCTGGGCGTCGACCTCGTCTACGCCACCGATCATTGCCATCGCCTTGGCGACATCTGGCGCGACGGGGCGATCGCCGTGAAGTTCCACGATCCCGATCTCTCGCTCAGGCGGGTGCGGGACGCCACGGCGGGACGGCCGGCCGATGGCGTGGTGGCGGTCGGCGACCGCCCGGCGCGGCTGGCGGCCCACGTGGCGGCCACCCTGGGTCTACCCTTCCATCCGCCCCAGGGAACCGAGGTGGCTGCCAGCAAGCTGCTCACGCGGGGACGGTTGATCGCCGCAGGCCTGCCCGTGCCGTGGTTCGTGTCGATGCCGATCGATGCGCCGATGCACGAGTTCGCCGCGCGCGTGCGGTTTCCGTGCGTGGTGAAGCCGCTGGCGCTCTCGGCCAGCCGCGGCGTGATGCGCGCCGACACCCCGGACGAGTTCGCGCAGGCGCTGGCCCGGCTGCGCCGCATCCTGCAGAGCCCGGACGTGCGCGTGCAGCGCGATCCCGCTCACGACGAGGTGCTGGTGGAGGGGTTCGTGCCGGGGCTCGAGTACGCGCTCGAGGGCGTGATGGAGCGGGGCGCGCTGCGCGTGCTGGCGATCTTCGCCAAGCCGGTGCCGCTCGACGGCCCGTTCTTCGAGGAGACCGTCTACGTCACCCCGGCGGGACTCAACGAGGCGACCCAGCGCGGCATGGCGGAAACCGTCGCGCACGCCGCACTGGCCATCGGCCTGCACCATGGCGCCATCCACGCCGAGTGCCGGGTGAACGAGCGCGGGATCTTCGTGCTCGAGGTGGCGGCCAGGCCCATCGGCGGTCTCTGCGCCCGGAGCCTCCGCTTCCGGTCGCCGGATGACGAGACCGAGTCGCTCGAGCACCTGCTGCTGCGCCATGCCTGCGGGCAACCGCTCAACGGCTTCCGGCGCGAGGCGGGAGCCTCGGCCGTCATGATGCTGCCGGTTCCCGGCCGGGGGTTCTATCGCGACACGGCAGGGGTGGAGCAGGCCCTCGCCGTGCCGGGGATCACCGACGTGATCATCACGGCCAAGCCCGGGCAACTGCTCGAGCCCCTGCCCGAGGGGCACAGCTACCCGGGCTTCATCTTCGCGCGCGGCGCGACGCCGGAGGAGGCAGTGCGGGCGGTGAACGACGCCCACGGCCTGCTCAGGTTCACGCTCGATTCGGCACTGCCAATGGCCTGATCCACCGGCGCCATCCCAGGCCTGCCCATCACTGGAGCCAGGCGCGGGCAGAGCGCGGAGATCGCCGCCGGCGACTGGCAGCCGGTCGCCGGGGCAGCGCCACGGCAGGCGGCCGCCGCGTACGGCGGACCTACTTCGACCTGGGGGGCACGTAGCCGGGCGGCAGCGCGGCGTTCTCGCCGAAGAAGAAATCCTCCATGTGCTTCTGCACGAGTTCCCGGGCCTCCTTCTGGAACGGCATCAGGCGGTACTCGTTCAGGATCATCTTCATGCGCTCTTCCCAGAGCGCCCACGCCTCGGCCGACACGTTCTCGTAGATGCGCTGGCCGATTTCACCCGGCCACGGCGGCTCGTCGAGGCCGGGCAGCGTCCGCCCGAGCTTGACGCAATTCACCATGCGGGGGCCCGATGGGGTGCCCGCCGATCCTTCGTTGCTCATCAGTGCGACTCCTGCGGCGCCGCTCGCGTGCGCCAGGCCGCATCATCCTATCAACCCCGATGGCGCCTGGTCGAGCAGGTGCCACCGGTCCGCGAGCTCGGACCCCGGTTCGCCCTGCGGGCGCCATCGGTTCGCTCGATGATGCGCGAGCATACAACTCGACTGTAGTGAATCTGGGCAGTTGTGTATTGAATCACGACGATTAGCCATGGCTGGGTTCGAAGGCAAGACGGCCGGTTGTGTCGGGATCTCGCCTGAAAACGGCCGAAATTACTGAGCTGGGCCGCCGCACCACGATGGCATCCGGATTGATCTCTGCCATGGCAGACAGTCGTTGGCAGACGCCGCCGACCCCGTTCCCAACCTGACTCGCGTCGAGACGGAAGACAGGAGAATGACAGTGAACGAGATCCAGAACCCGGATGCGCCGGCCGCTCCCCGCCCCAAGCTTCGTCGTGGGTTCGCGTCGATGTCTCCCGAGAAGCAGCGCGAGATCGCCAGCAAGGGCGGTCGTGCAGCTCACGTCAAGGGCACGGCCCACGAGTGGACGTCGGATGAGGCACGCAATGCCGGCCGCAAGGGCGGCATGATCAGCCGCGGCGGCCGTGGCCGCCTGCCCGAGACCACCGCCGAGCCCCAGGCCTGAGCGACATCCGCTCCCGGCGCCGCGCGCCGGCGGAGCGTCTTCCTGCCTGCTCCCGCCAACCGCGCCGGTTCCACCGCGGTGGACCGGCGCGGTTCGTTTCGGACGTGTCCCGCCTGATGTCGTACCGGCGGTGCGATGGCCGATCGCATCGGAGACGCCGGTGAAGGGCGTATCATCCTTCGCGCAGGAGGGGAGCACGTGCGCATCAGACATGCAGGACTCGCTATCGTCGGGCTCGTCGCGGTGTTTGTGTTCCTGGGTTCGCCGCGCCCTGCGGCACAGGAATCCGGGCCGGATCGCACGGCCGGGAGCCGCGATTCGTTTGGCCCGCTGACGTTCCGTTACGTGGGTCCGCCGGGGAATCGCGCGAGCGCGGTCGCCGGCGTGCCAGGCGACAGCAACGTCTACTACGTCGGCGCCGCCTCGGGCGGCGTGTGGAAGTCGACCGACGGCGGCACCCGCTGGCGCCCGATCTTCGACGAGCAGACCGCCCAGTCGATTGGGGCCATCGCACTCGCGCCCTCCGATCCGAACATCGTCTGGGTGGGGACGGGCGAACCGTTCATCCGCTCCAACGTGTCGGTGGGCGACGGCATCTACAAGTCCACGGATGCGGGGAAGACCTGGACGCGCATGGGCCTCGAGAAGACGGGGCGCATTGCGCGCATCCTGATCCATCCCACCAACCCCGACGTCGTGCTCGCGGCGGCGATCGGCCACGCCTATGGCCCGCAGCAGGAGCGTGGCGTGTTCCGCACGGCCGATGGCGGGAAGACGTGGACACGCGTCCTGTTCGTCAACGAGGAGACCGGGGCGTCGGACATCGCGATGGATCCCGTGAACCCGGACAACGTGTTCGCGGGCACGTGGCAGATCGACATCAAGACGTGGGGCCGCGTCAGTGGCGGACCTGGCAGCGGCGTGTTCGTGTCGCGCGACGGCGGCCTCACCTGGAAGCGCCTCGAGGGCAACGGGCTGCCGGCCTCGCCGCTCGGCAAGATCGCCGTGTCGGTCGCGCCCAGCAACCCGAACCGCGTCTACGCCCTTATCGAGACGGGGGAGCGCGGCTCGCTCTGGCGCAGCGACGATGGCGGCGAGCGGTGGCGGAGGGTCAACACGAGCCGCCTGCTGAACGAGCGCCCGCACTACTACACGCGCATGCTCGTCATGCCCGACGACGCCGACCAGGTCTACTTCCCGTCCAACGGCATGGGCGTCACCTACGACGGCGGCGAGACGACCGACCAGGTGCGCTGGGGCGGCGACAACCACGACATGTGGGCCGACCCGAAGAACCCGAAGCGGATCATGATCGCCAACGACCTCGGCGTGATGATTTCCACCACTCGCGGCGAGGAGTGGAACATGATGCGCCTGCCGATCGGGCAGATCTACCACGTCGCGACCGATACGCGCGTGCCGTACTACGTCTACGGCCAGATGCAGGACTACGCATCCCTGCGGGCGCCCAGCAACAGCCTCTCCGGCGGCATCCACCCCAGCCTCTGGACGACCACCGCGGGGTGCGAGACCGGCTGGAACATCCCGGATCCGGTCGATCCCGACATCATCTGGGGCGGCTGCTATGCCGGCGTGGTCGAGCGCCACGATCTGAAGACGCGGATGTCACGCACGGTGAGCCCCTGGCCCGAGCGGACGATGGGCGCGCCGGCCGGCGAGATCAAGCTGCGGATGAACTGGACCTTCCCGATCGCGATCTCGCCCCACGATCACAACACCGTCTACGTCGGCAGCCAGTACGTCCACAGGACCACCGATGGCGGCCAGACGTGGCAGGCCATCAGCCCCGATCTCACGCTGAACGACCCGTCGATGAAGGGTGACTCTGGCGGGCTCACCGTCGACAACCTCAGCGTCGAGTACGCGGGCACGGTCTTCTCCATCGCGGAGTCGCCGATCGAGACGGGCGTGATCTGGGCCGGCACCAACGACGGCCAGGTGCAGGTGACGCGCGACGGCGGGGCGACGTGGACCAACACCACGCCGAACATCAAGGGGCTGCCGCCGAAGATGAACGTCAACAGCGTGGAGCCGTCGCGGCACGCGCCGGGAGTCTGCTACGTCGCCATCGACGGGCACCAGGTGGGCAACTTCGATCCGTGGCTTTTCAAGACGGCCGACTACGGCCGGACGTGGACGCCGATCACCGGCGGCATCGAGAAGGGGCCGCTCAGTTACACGCACGTGCTCCGCGAGGATCCGAAGCGCAAGGGGCTGCTCTACGCCGGGACGGAGAACGGTCTCTTCCTGTCGTTCGACGACGGCGCCACGTGGCGGCCGTTCCAGCAGAACCTGCCACACACACCGGTCTACTGGCTCGAGATCCAGCCTCACTTCAACGATCTCGTCGTCGGCACCTACGGGCGCGGGATCTGGATCATGGACGACGTCACACCACTGCAGCGGCTGACCGACGCGCAGCGGCAGGCGCCCGTGACGCTGCTCGAGCCGCGGCCAGCCTACCGATTCCGGAACGTCGAGCGGCGCGACCTCGCGCCGTCCGGCGCGGCCATGGGACGCAACCCGAACTACGGCGCGTCGATCGACTACTGGCTCGGGGAGGTGCCGAAAGGCGACGTGACGCTGACCATCTCGGACGCCGGCGGCCGGCCGATCCGGACCATCCGCGGCTCGAAGCGCCAGGGACTCAACCGCGTGTGGTGGGACCTGCGCCACGAGCCGACGCGAGAGGTCGAGCTGCGGACGACCCCGCCAGGCAATCCGGAGATCTGGACCGAGAAGCGCTTCGTCGGGAAGGAGACGCGGCCGGTGCTCTACTACGGCATCGATACGCCCAAGCGCGGCCCGCTCGTCGCGCCGGGAGCCTATGCGGTGAAACTGTCGGCCGGCGGCCGCGAGTTCTCCGCGACGGTCACGGTGCTCAAGGATCCGAACACCCCGGCGAGCGAGGCCGACGTGGTGGCCTCCACGAAGCTCTCGCTCGACATCTACGAGCGCATCAACGAGGCGGCGGACCTGATCAACCAGATCGAGTGGTCGCGGAAGCAACTCGAGGACATGAGGAAGGCCGTCGGCGCGCGGCAGAAGGCCGGTGCCGCCGACACGAAGGCGACCCTCGAGGCGATCGACGGCCTGGACGCGCGGCTGCGCGCCGCCGAGGACAAGCTGCTGCAGCCGACGATCGCGGAAGGCGACGCGAAATCGTTCCGCGGCGCGATGAAGCTCTACCTGCTGTTCGTCTGGCTGCAGGCGGAGGTGAGCAGCGGCGGAGGCGACGTCGCGGGCAACTCGGACTACCCGCCGACGCAGCCGCAGATCGAGGTCTACCGGAAGCTGACCGGAGAACTCGACCAGGTGAAGGCCGAACTCAGGGCGGTGTACGACAAGGACGTGCCGGCCTTCGAATCCGCGATGCGCGAAAAGGGCGTGGGACGGCTGGTGATGCTCAGATGAGCGACGTCAGTGACGCCGCAGGCCCGCGACGAACAGCGACACCGCCTGCCCCTCGAACTGCGCGCCGACGATCCGGCTCACCTCGACGCGCGCGTCGTTGAAGCAGGCGCCGGCGCCGAGGTCGGTCGCCGTGTCGGGGGCGAGCGCATTGGCGGTCGCCCCGTTCAGCGTGCTCTGCCGCCAGAGCCCCTTCGGCAGGCTCACGGTGCCGGGCGGCACGCGCTCGGTCAGGTGCACGCGGCAGTGCACCTCGCCGAGCGCGTTGTGGACGCGCACGGTGTCGTCGGCACCGATCCCACGTGCCGCCGCGTCGTCGGGATGGAGCCAGAGCGACGCGGCCTCGGCCGGCAACTGCCCCATCGTCGAGCTGATCGTGTGGTCGCTGGCGGGCGAGATGAGCGCCAGCGGGAACTCGGGGCTCCCGGGATCGGGCTGGTAGCCGTAGAGGCCGGCCGGCGCGTCGGCCGCCGCTTCCACGGGAAACAGCCGTATCTTGCGATCGGGCGTGCCGGGAAACACGTCGTGGAACTGCACCGGCCGCGTGCCGAAGGCGGGATAGCCGGGGCGCCCCTGGAGCACCGCTTCGCCCAACCCGGCCGGCAGCGCGGCCGCCACCCGCAGCAGGGCGATCGTCTCGGCCTCGTCGTCCTCGCTGGTCGCGGTGACGCCCAGGCGGGCCGCCAGCCGGGCGAACACCTCCACGTTGGGCCGTGACTCGCCCACCGGCTCGATGGCCGGCTTCACCATCTGGACGCCGTAGGCGCCGTAGCCCGTCGAGATGTCGTAGTGCTCGAGAAAGGTGGTGGCCGGCAGCACGATGTCGGCGAACGCCGCCGAGTCGGTGCGCACCTGGTCGAAGACCACCGTGAAGAGATCGTCGCGAGAGAGGCCCTCGATCACCCGGCGCTGATCGGGCATGGTGGCGACGGGGTTGCAGTTGTAAACGAACAGCACCTTCACCGGAGGATCCTGCGGCTCGCACAGGATGCGGCCCAGCCGGTTCATGTTGAGCAGGCGCGTCGGCGGCTCTGCCACGTCGATCCACGCCTTGTCCTGGAGGCCATACGCGGCGGAGTTCCCCAGCGTGTAGCCGCCGCCGCGCACCCCGAACCGGCCCGCGACGGCCGGAAGCGCCAGCACGGCCAGCACGGCGTTGCCGCCGTTGCGGTTGCGCTCCAGTCCCGAGCCGCAGCGGATGACCGAGGGGGCCCGCTCCGCATAGAGATCGGCGAACCGGCGCAGCGCGGCCGTCTCGATGCCCGCGACCTCCGCCGCCCGCTCGAGGCTCCACGGGAGCGCGGCGGCCCGCAGGTCGCCAGCGCCCGTCGTGTGTCCGGCGAGGAACCGCAGGTCGGCATGGCCCTGCTCGAACAGGTGCCGGATGACCGACAGCGCCACCGGCAGGTCGGTCCCCGGCCGGATCGGCAGGTGCAGGTCGGCCAGGCGGGCCAGCTTCGTCTGGCGCGGATCGATCACCACCAGCGCGGCGCCCCTGGCGCGGGCCGTCGTGATGAACGGCACGAGGTGCATGCCGGTCGTCGTGGTGTTGGCGCCCCAGATGACGATCAGCCGCGCGTCGACGTAGTCCTCGTAGCCGACGCCCGGCATCTTCCCGTACATGGCCTGCGCCGCCGCCCCGGTGGCCGCGGCACACACGGTGCGGGCCAGGCGCGAGGCGCCGAGGCCGCGAAACAGCACGGCGTCGGCACAATCCTGGCTGAGCAGGCCGTTGGAACCGCCGTAGGAGAAGGGCAGGATCGACTCGCCGCCCCACTGCGCCCGCGCGCGCTCGATCTCCTGCGCGATGCGCTCCAGCGCGTCGTCCCAGCCGATGCGCGCGAAGTCTCCCCGGCCCTTCGGGCCCTTGCGGACGAGAGGGTACCTCACCCGGCGCTCGTCGTAGACGTGCGCGGCGAATCCCCGCACCTTGGCGCAGATGAAGCCGCCGGTGGTCGGCGTGGCCGACGATCCGCCAATGGAGCGGAGGCGCCCGTCTTCGACCGTCACGCTCAGCGAGCAGTTGTCGGGGCAGTCCAGGGGACACGAGGTGTCGATCGTGCTGTGCCCCCAGTGCAGGCGCTTGGAGGTACTCATGGGGGGAGTCTAGCAGTCCGTGGTGGAAGTGCCGCGTCGCACCGAGACGGGCGCGGCGCCCGGCTGGCCAGGCGCGACGACCGAGAATACGGCCAGTATTTGAGGGAGGAGCAACGCCGCCAGCCCCGATGCCCCGCCCGTCGAATGCAGCGCCACTTTCGCCACGGGCTGCTAGCAGGCGGCCGTGCCGGCGCCGTGCGTTCCATCGGGCGCACCCTGTGCCTCACGACGTTGGGTCCGGAACCCCAGGGACTTCAAAGGCCGGGTCATGGGCGCGGCTCTCGCGCCGCCCGCCGGCTCAGGATTGGGGTCGGGTCTCGGGGCGAACCCGGATCCGATCGCCGTCCGCGAGGTCGCGCAGGGCCTGGAAGGGTCCGCTGACCACCACCGCGCCCTCCTCGAGGCCGCTCACTTCGATGGAGAGGCCACCGATGATGCCCGGCGTCACCGGATGGAAGACGGCTACGCCATCCTTCACGAGGAACACGCCCGGACGATCGCTGGTGTCCGCGGCCGCGGCGGCCGGCGCGGCCCCCGGCCGCAGCACCACCGATTGCAGCGGGACGGTCAAGGCGTTCTGCCGCTGGTCGGTGAGGATCTCCGCGTCGCAGGTGAGGCCCGGCCGCAGCGCGGCGTCGGCGTCATCGAGCCGCACGACGACGCGGAACTCGCGGGCGGCAGCCTGCGTGCCGATCACCGGCAGCGCGCTGGCGCCGATTTCGACGACGCGTCCGGCCAGGCGCCGATCCGGGATTGCTTCGAGGACGATGGTGGCGGGCTGGCCCAGCGTCAGCCGGAGGACGTCGGCTTCGGCCACCTTCACTTCCGCGTCGATGGCGCTCAGATCCGACACCGTCATCAGCGTGGTGCCGGGCTGGTTCTGGATGCCGACCACCACCATCTCGCCTTCGCGCACCTGCAGGCGCGACACGATGCCGTCGATCGGGGCGGTGATCTCGGTCTTGCCGAGGACGTCACGGGCGCGGTCGGCCTGGGCGCGGCTCTGCGCGATGCGCCGCTGGGCGGCGTTCCACACGCTCTGTGCCCGGTCGAGGGCGGCCTGCGCCGCGCGCAACTGGGCGGTGGCGCTGTCGGCGGCCGCCTCGGCGGCGTCGAGTTCGGCCTTCGGGGCGAGGGCCTGCGCCTGCAGTTCGCGGGTCCGGGCGATGGTCAGCAGCGCCTCGCGGTTGCGGGCCTCGGCGCCGGCCAGATCGGCGCGCGCGGCCTCCACCGCGCGGTCGGCGGCGATCGCCTCGGCGGCAAGTGCCTCGACGGCGGCCTGCGCGGCCGACACGTCGGCGCGCGCCTGCACGGGATCGATGCGGGCGAGCAACTGGCCGGCGCGCACGCGGTCGCCCTCCTTCACCGGCAGGGCGACGATCTTCCCCATGACGTTCGAACCGATGTCGGCGTAGCGCGTGGCGACGATCTCGCCGGAGGCGGTGACCGTCGATCGCAGCACCGGCACCCGGCGCGCGGGCTCGGCCGTCACGTCCAGACCGGCACGATGGCTGCGCCGCACCGCCAGCGCGAGCACCGTCGCGACCATGGCCACCAGCAGCAGGATCCATCCGATTCGACGCATCGACATCACTCCGTCATGGGGATCGTCACGCCCGTCTGCATCCGGTCGGCGTGAGGGGGCAGGCGCGCCGCGGGATCGCACGGCGCGCGCCGCGGGCGGCACGCCGATTCTCTCACGTTAGAATGTCGGGGCGAAGGGCGTGTTCCCGGCTGGCCGCCTCATGACGACGACGCGTTTCTTGCTGCAGGGAGTGGAGGACGCGCACGTGGCGCAGGCCATCGGCGCGCTGCGCGCCCACCCGCTGCGCACGGGGCTCAGCATGCTCGCCATCGTGGTCGCCGTCGCCACCATGGCGATCGTGACCACGGCGCTCGACGGCGTACGGCAGTTCGCCGAAATCAGCGCGGCACGGACCTTCGGCAGCGACACGTTCGTGATCGCCCAGATCGCGTCCTCCGGTTCGGTGAGCCGGAAGGAACTCGAGCGGAAACTGGAGCGCCATCCCGCCCTCACGCGCGATGACGCACGGTTCCTGGCGCGCCAGGCCGCCGGCCGCGTGATCTACGCCCCCAGCACGCAGCAGGTCGCGCCGGTGAGCGCCGGCGGCCGCACCTACGACAACGCGGCGATCGTCGGCACCTCGGTGGAGATGTCGCTGATCCGGGATCTGGGCATCGAGGGCGGCCGCTTCTTCCAGCCGTACGAGGAAACCGCGGCCGCGCTGGTGGCGGTGATTGGCGCCGAGGTGGCCGACGCGCTGTTTCCCGGCCGCGACCCGCTGGGCGCACGCATCCGGCTGGGAGGTCGCGGCTTCGTCATCGTCGGCGTGCAGGGACGGCTGGGCACCTCGGGCGGCGCCTCGCTCGATCGATACGTGTGGGTTCCGCTGCGGGCCTTCGAGCGCGTGTTCGGCGCGCCGGCCACGCTGCAGGTCTTCGCCCGGGCCGCCGGCGGCTCGACGACGCCGGCGGCCGAGGATCATGCCGTGATCACCATGCGCGCCAGACGTCAGCTCGGTCCCGGCAGGGAGAACAACTTCGACATCCTCTCGCCCGAGGCCGCGCGTACCTTCGTGTTCCGCGTCACCCAGCGCATCGGCGCCGCGGCGCTGCCGATTTCGGCGATGGCTCTGCTGGCGGCCATCGTGGTCATCACCAACACCACGCTGGTGTCGGTGAGCCAGCGGACCCGCGAGATCGGCGTACGGCGGGCGCTGGGCGCCCGGCGCGGACACGTCTCCCGCGAAGTGCTGGCCGAGTCGCTGCTGGTGGCGATCGCGGGCGGGGTGCTGGGCCTTGCCGCGGCGTGGATCGTGGTGCGCGCCGCGGCCGGCGCCTCGGGCCTTCCCCTGGCGATCGACGACGCCACCGCCGTCTGGTCGCTGCTGGCTTCGGGAGCGAGCGGACTGGCCGCCGGGTGGTATCCCGCGCGGCGTGCGACGCGCGTCGATATCGTCACCGCCATCCGGGCGGAGTAGGGGACACATCGTGCAGTCGGACGCCTCAGCCTTCCGCCGCTGGCGCACCGCCCTCGGCGAGTCGGCGTCGCTGGCCGTCGACTCGCTGCGCACGCAGCCGGCCCGATCCGCGCTCGCCATCTTCGGCATCGTCATCGGCATCGTCACCGTCGTGCTGGTGGCCTCGGTGCTGGCGGGCGTCCGCAACTCCATTGCCGAGATGTTCCGCGATCTCGGCACCGACAACGTGTTCGCCTTCCACCTGAGCGGGGATCCTTACCAGCCGGCGTCCGAGCGCGAAGCCCGCAGGCTGCCGCTCGAGCCGGCCTTCGCGGGACCGATCGCGCGCCTGGGTGAGGCCGTGCGCGAGGTGGCGGTGCAGGTGATCGTGCCAACCGTCGTGTCGGGCCGCGCCCTCACCGCGCGCGCCGGCGGCACTGAGGTGGATACGCTGCTCGTGGAGGGCGCCTCGCCGAACTTCTTCGAGGTGGTCGGGGCCGAGTTCGCGGCGGGACGGCCCTTCACCGACGTGGAGGACCGCGTCGGCGCGCGCGTCGCGGTCATCGGCAGCAACCTCGCCACCGCGCTGTTCGGTACCGGCGCTCGCGGCCGCACCGTGGGGCGGACCTTCGTGCTGGCCGGCGCGACCTACTACGTGGTGGGCGAACTCGCCCCGCGCAAGGGCGGGTTCTTCGGCGAGAACCGGCAGGACGCGGTGATGTCGATTCCGCTGGGCACCACGGCGCGGCAGTTCCCGCAGGCCGAGAACACCGTGCTCTACGTCCGGGCGAAGCCAGGACGCCGCGAGCAGGCGCGCTCGGAGACCGAAGCCATCCTGCGCCAGTTGCGCGGGCTCGCGCCCGGCGAGGAGGACGACTTCCGCCTCTCCTCGGCCGACCAGATCATCGCGCAATTCGATCGCGTGAGCGCCGCCATCGGCGGCGTCACGCTCGGCCTGGCCGCCATCAGCCTGTTCATCGGGGGCATCGGCATCGCCAACGTGATGCTGATCAGCGTGACCGAGCGCACCCGCGAGATCGGCGTGCGCCTGGCGGTGGGCGCGCGCCGGCGCGAGGTGCTGCGGCAGTTCCTGCTGGAGGCCGTGCTGCTCTCGGCCATCGGCGGCGTGGCCGGCCTGGGGCTGGCCGCGGGCATCGGGGTGGTCGTCACCGTGCTGGCCCCGGCGTTCTCGGCGATGCCGCCGCTCTGGGTGGTGGCCGCAGGACTGCTGGGGGCGGTTGGCACGGGCGTGCTCGCCGGCTACTGGCCGGCGGTCAGGGCCGCCCGGCTGGACCCGGTGGAGGCATTACGGTACGAATAGAAGACAGGCGCGGCGGCCAACCGGCGGACCGCGCCGCGCCGCGGCGTGCGCGGCGGTCGAGGTGCTGGTGTCGAAGGAAGCGCCGTTTCCATTGCCTCTGCGGGCCACAGGCCGGCCGCGCGTCGTCATCGTCGGCGGCGGTTTCGGGGGGCTCAGCGCCGCACGGGCGCTGCGTCGCGCCCGCGTGGACGTCGTGCTGGTGGACCGCCGCAACCATCACCTCTTCCAGCCGCTCCTCTACCAGGTGGCGACGGCGGGTCTCTCGCCGGGCGATATCGCATCGCCCATCCGCTACGTCCTGCGCGGTCAGCCGAACGTCCAGGTGCTGCTCGCCGAGGCGCAGGCCGTCGACGTCCAACGCAAGGTGGTACGGCTCGACATCGGCGACCTGCCGTACGACGCCGTCATCATCGCCGCCGGGGCGACGCATTCCTACTTCGGTCACGACCAGTGGAGCGCCGCGGCGCCCGCGCTCAAGACGCTCGACGATGCGCTGACGATTCGGCGGGAGGTGCTGCTGGCCTTCGAGCGGGCCGAACGGACCGCCGATGGGCGGGAGCAGCGCCGCCTGCTCACGTTCGTGGTGATCGGCGGCGGGCCCACCGGCGTGGAGATGGCCGGCGCGCTCGCCGAGATCGCCCGTCACGCGCTGCGCAGGGAATTCCGGGAGATCTTTCCCGAATCGGCCCGGGTGGTGCTGCTGGAGGGCGCACCCACGCTGCTGGCGGCGTTTCCCGAACCCTTGCGCCGCTACGCCGAGGAGGCGCTGCGCGAGCTGGGCGTGGAGGTTCGCCTCGGTGCCCAGGTGACCGAGGTGGAGCCCGGCCGGGTGCGCATCGGCGAGGAGACGATCGACGCGGCCACCATCATCTGGGCCGCCGGCGTCGCGGCCTCGCCGCTCGGTCGCGGGCTGGGCGTTCCGGTCGACCGGGCCGGGCGCGTGAAGGTCAGGCCCGACCTGACGATTCCCGGCCGTGACGACGTCTACGTGGTCGGAGATCTGGCGGCGTTCGACGCCGGCGATGGACGGCTGCTGCCCGGCGTCGCGCAGGTGGCCATGCAGCAGGCCGCCTGGGCCGCGCGCAACATCCTGGCGACGCTGCGCGGGGCCCCCCGCGCGCCGTTCGTCTACCGCAACCTCGGCAACCTCGCCACGATCGGGCGCGCCCGTGCCGTGGCCGACCTCGGCCGCGTGCGGCTTCGCGGATCCCCCGCGTGGCTGTTCTGGCTGTTCGTCCACATCTGGCAACTGACGGGGTTCCGTAATCGCATCGTGGTGTTCGTCCAGTGGACGTTCGCGTATTTCACGTACCAGCGCAGCATCCGGCTGATCACCGGCGACGAGACCGCCTCGTCTGTCCGGCCCTCGGCGCCCTGATCGCCGGCGGCCTGGCGGCGGCGGCGTGGATCGGTCCCTGGGATGGGACGTTCGTCGAGCGCCATTACTCGCTCGGCCTCTACGCCTGGTGGCAGCCCCGGCTGACGGGGCTGACCAACCGCCTGCCCTGGGCGATGGCCGATCCGCTGCTGGCCCTGGTGCTGGCCACGCTGGGCTGGCTGGCCGCGGCGCCGTGGCGCCGCGCCGCCACGGGCGCGAGGCTGCGGATTGCGCTGCGTTCGATGCTCATCCTGGTGGCGCTGGCTGGCGCCGGCACGACGTGGTTCCTCGCATCGTGGGGACTCAACTACCGCCGGGCGCCGCTGGCCACCCGGCTCGATCACGATCCCGCGCGCGTGGACGAGGCGGCGGTGCGCCGTGCGGCCGCGACAGCCGTCAGCGAACTCAACGCCCTGTACGCCGGGACCCACGACCGCCCATGGGCCGACGGTGAAGCGCTTCGCGGCGGGATGGCGCCGGCGCTGGCCGAGGCGCTTCGGGAAATCGCGCTGCCCGACGGGTTCGTCGCCGGTCTCCCCAAGCGCACGTGGCTCGGGCCATGGTTCGAGGCGGCCGGCATCGCAGGCTTCACCAACCCATGGTCGCTCGACGTGATCGTCGTGCCCTCGGCGCTGCCCTTCGAGCGGCCCGCGATGCTGCTGCACGAGTGGGGACACCTGGTCGGGCTGGCGCACGAGGCGGAAGCCGGGTTCCTCGGGTGGCTCGCCGGCATGCGGGGCACGCCCCAGGTGCGCTACAGCGCGTGGCTCGACCTGCTGCCTCGCCTGACCGCCATGCTGCCGCTGCCGGCGGCGAAGGCGGTGATGGCAGGGCTGGATGAAGGACCACGTGAGGATTGCCGGGCGATCGCCCGCCGGCTCGAGCAGGTGCGCCCGATGGTCCGTCACGTGGCCTGGTCGGGTTATGGCCGGTTTCTCGAGGCCAACACCGTGGCGGAGGGACTGCGCAGCTACGATGGCGTGGCGAGCCTCGTGGTGGGGACGGCATTCGATGAAGGCTGGCGGCCGCGCCTTCGAGGGCGCGGCCAGCAGCCACGGCAGATCCCGGAGCGTCAGCCGGGGCAGTAGCGCGAAGAGCCGGTGGCGGTCCCTCCCGGCTCAGTTGGCCGCGCCGCCCGACAGGCGAACGCCGCCGTTGACCGTTTCCAGGCGCACCCTGGGCCCGCCCCCGTTGAGCCGGCCCTCGAGGCGGCGCCGCGACGACTCGGTGGTCTCCACCGACAGGCCTGACGTCGAAATGCTGCCGTTGGTGCAACTCGCGGAGATGTCGGCCCTGGCCGTGGCCGGCAGCGTCAGGGAGACGCCGCCGTTGGTGGTTGACAACTCGACACCGTCCGGGTGCACGGCGGTCACGGTGAGATCGACGCCGCCGTTGGTGGTCGATGCCCGCACGCGACCGCTCAGGCCCTGACCCGACACGCCGCCGTTGGTCGTGGTGGCCTCCACCGGGCCATCGAGGCCGTTCAGCCGGACACGCCCGTTCGTGTTCTCGACCTTCACCGCGATGCCCGCGGGAACTCTCACGAGGTACTTCACCTCGACGCCGCCCAGGTTCCAGCCAGGGGGCGTCTTCGTGCGGAGCCGGACGCGGTTCTCGCCGGCATCCACGACGATGTCCACCTTCTTCAGCAGTTCACGTGCGGCTTCCTCGCTCGAGGCCCTGGCGATGCGCTCCGCCTGCACCTGCACCTGGCTGCCGTCGGTGCGCTCGACCTCGATGCCCCCGTTCGTGTTCTCCAGTTCGAACTGGCCGTTGGCGGCCAGCGTGAAGGTCCTGTCCCACTGGTCGCGCGCCTCGGTACGAAAAGAGGCGGTGGTGAGTTCGCAGGCCGTCAGCGGCCAGGTGACGAGGACGGCGGCGGCCAGACCGAGCAGGTGTTGGCGGGCGAATCGCATGCGGTGACCTCTCCCTTTCACGCCGTGCATAGACGGTGTCGTCCATCCAGGGGTTCATGGCCGAGGGTGCCGGCGCCCGGGTCCGGCGGCGGTCCGGGCGGGCCCGTCGCCGCGGCCCGACAGCCGCAGGAACGGGATCCCGCTTACGGAACCGTAAGGTTTCGCCGCGGGACCCGGCCGGTGATTGCACGTTTCTGGCCGGAATCGGCGGATCTCCGGCACGCGCCCTGGGGCATGCGGGTTGCGCAAGGCGTCGGGCATGGTCCGCTCGCTCCGCCCGGGAGCCCGCCTCGGCCGCCTTGTCCTCCTCCTGTTCTTCCTCACCGGAACCGCACAGGCGGGCAGTGTCACCGTGGCCTGGGATCCCAACGTGGAAAGCGATCTCGCGGGCTACATCGTGTCCTGGGGCACGCAGCCGGGTCTCTACACGCAGTCGCGTGACGTCGGCAACGTGGTGGCGGCGCCCGTGGACGAGCTGGCCTCCGGCACACGCTACTACTTCGCCGTCCAGGCCTACAACACCAGCGGACTGACGAGCGCCTACTCGGAGGAGGTGACGGCGCTGGTTCCCGCCGCAGCGCCCGTCGCTCCGACGGTGACCAGCATCACACCATCGTCGGGTCCGAGCAGCGGCGGGACGGCCATCAGCGTCAAGGGAACCGGCTTCGTCGCGGGCCTCACGCTCACGCTGGGCGGTGTCCCGGCGGTTGGTGTGACGGTGCTCAACGCGACGACGGCCACCGCCGTCACGCCCCCGCACGCGGCAGGGGTGGTCGCGGTGGTGGCGGCCGCCAACGGGCTCTCCAGCCCGCCGCTGGCCGGCGGTTTCACCTTCACGCCGCCGCCAGTGCGCGTGCGTGAGGTGTCACCGAAGTCGGGACTCACGGAGGGCGGCCTGCGCGTGACGATCGCCGGCGACGAGTTCGGGGCTGGCGCGACGGTGACCTTCGGGGGCGCGGCGGCCGCCGACGTGGTCGTCGTCGACGCGCGCACGATCACGGCGGTGACGCCGCCGCACGTGCGCGGGCCCGTCGCGGTGGCCGTGCGCAACCCGTCGGGTGAGACGGGCAGCGCCCAGGCGTTCACCTACGTGGACGACGACGCGGGCGCCGATACCGACGGCGACGGGTTGCCCGACTGGTGGGAGCACCGCTATGGTCTGGATCCCAACAGCACCGCCGGAGAGGACGGCGCGCTCGGGGATCCCGACGGCGACGGCATCAGCAACGTCGACGAGTTCCGGCAGGGCACGCATCCGCGCGGAACGTTCCGCCGCTACTTCGCCGAAGGCGTGAACTCCTCGTTCTTCACGACCGAATTCTCGCTCGTCAATCCTTCGCCCAATCCGGTGACGGTGGTCCTGACGTTCTTCACCAGCGACGCGACGCGGGCGACGCTGCCGCTCACGCTGGCCTCCTGGGCACGCGCAACCGTGAACGCGCGCGACCTGCCCGCCCTCGCGGACCTGACGTTCTCGACCACCGTCGAAGCCGACGCCCTTGTGGTCGTCGACCGCCGGATGTGGTGGGACGAGACGGGCTACGGCGGTCATGCCGAGACTGCGATCGAGCACGCGGCCACGCGCTGGTACTTCGCGGAGGGCGCCACCCACAGCGGCTTCGATCTCTTCTACCTCCTCCAGAACCCGGAGGACACGGCGGCCACCATCGAGATTCGCTACCTGCTGCCAGAGGGCGCGCCGATCGTCAAGTCGTACAAGGTCCCTGCCAGGAGCCGTTACACCATCTGGGTGGATCTCGAGGACGAGGCGCTGGCGCTCACCGACGTCTCGGCGGTGATCACGTCCACCAACGGCGTGCCGATCATCGCCGAGCGATCGATGTATCTCTACGTGCCGGACCAGCCGTTTGGCGCGGGCCACAACAGCGCCGGCGTGCTGGAGCCCAGCCTGGAGTGGTTCCTCGCCGAGGGCGCGACCGGCCGCTTCTTCGACCTGTTCGTGCTGATTGCGAACCCCGGAGACCAGGCCGCCGGGATCACGGCCACCTACCTCCTCCCCGACGGCAGGACGATCGAGAAGGCGTACGAGGTCGGTCCGAACAGCCGGCGCAACATCTGGGTCAACTACGAGGATCCGCGGCTCGCCGACACCGCCGTCTCGACGACGATCAGGGTGACCAACGGCGTGCCGGTCATCGTGGAGCGATCGATGTGGTGGCCGGGCGTCGGTGGCTGGACCGAGGCGCACAACGCGCCGGGCGCCACCGCGACCGCCTCGCGCTGGGCCATCGCCCAGGGTGAGGAAGGCGGCCCGCGGCAGACCGCGACCTACGTGCTGCTGGCCAACACGTCGGCCACCGACGCCGACGTGCGCGTCACGCTGCTGTTCGAGGATGGCACCACCGCGCCGAAGATCTTCCGGGTGCCCGGACACAGCCGTCTGAGCGTCGCCGTCGGCATGGACTTTCCGATAGCGCGAGAGCGGCGGTTCGGCGCGCTCGTGGAAGGGCTCGGCGACACGCCGCCGCAACTCGTCGTGGAATGCGCCACCTACTGGGACGCGCTCGGGCAGTGGTGGGCCGCCGGCACCGATGCGCTGGCCACGCCGCTCACCGGTCCTCCCGCCGATGCCAACACGATGCCCGCGGCGGTGGCTCCCGCGCCGGTGGCCGCGGCGATGCACCCCTGAGTGACGCCGGCGCGGTCAGGTCGCCGGCGAGAGCGGCGCCGCCTTCGCTTCGAGGATGAAGCGTCGGATGACCTCGGCCGACTCGACCGGGACGAACGCGAACTGCACGCCGAGGGTGTACTTCACGCCGCCGTACCGGGTGTCGAACCGGCCGTGCACGATCTGCCCGCGCACGAGGGTTTCCTTCCCGTCGACGAGCTTCAGGCGGAACTCGTGGAGGCCGCGCGGCGAGAGTTCCGCGTCGGTCTCAATCAGCATGCCGCCCAGGCTCATCTCGGTGACGCGGACGTAGCCGTTGACCGGGACGGCGCGTCCGGCGACGTGCCTGACGATCTCGATGCGCGGCGAACCGCGGCGTTCGGCGCCCATGGTCAGCTGACGGCCGGCGTCCGCGCCGGGTAATGCGTGGCGACGTAGGTGTCGATCAGGGTCCGGAAGGCCTCGGCCAGTTCCTCGTACGAGCCGCGCAGCGTGGTGGCGTGGACGCCGTCTATGAACACCGGGCAGGTGGGAGCCTCACCCGTGCCGGGCAGGCTGATGCCGATGTTGGCGGCCCTGGATTCGCCCGGGCCGTTCACCACGCAGCCCATGACGGCGAGGGTGAGCGTCTCCACGCCCTCGTACTGCTGACGCCACGCCGGCATCTGCTCCCGGACGTACATCTGCACCCGCTCGGCGAGTTCCTGGAACGTGGTGCTCGTCGTCCGGCCGCACCCGGGACAGGCGGTGACGCTCGGCGCGAAGCTGCGCAGGCCGAGCGCCTGCAGCAGTTCCTGGCAGGCGTACACCTCCTCGCGGCGGTCCCCGCCGGGCCTCGGCGTGAGCGAGCAGCGGATCGTGTCGCCGATGCCGTCCCACAGGAGCACGCCGAGCGCGGCCGACGACCACACGAGGCCTTTCATGCCCATGCCCGCCTCGGTGAGGCCCAGGTGCAGCGGCTGATCGGTCCTCCGCGACAGCTCACGATAGACGCCAATCAGGCTCGACGGCCGCGACACCTTGCACGAGATGATGATCTGGTCCTTGCGCAGGCCGGCCTCGAGTGCCAGTTCCGTCGACTCGATCGCCGAGATCACCATGCACTCGTTGAGGATCTCCTCCGAAGTGCGGCCGCGGTCGCCGTCGGTGTTCTCCTGCATCTTGCGCAGGACGAGTTCCTGGTTGAGCGACCCGCCGTTGACGCCGATCCGCACGGGCCGGCCGCGGTCGCGGGCCACCTTGCAGATGGTGGCGAACTGCTCGTCGCGCCGCGCGCCCGTGCCGACGTTGCCGGGGTTGATGCGGTACTTCGCCAGGGCGTCGGCGCAGGCGGGATGGCGGGTGAGCAGCAGGTGGCCGTTGTAGTGGAAGTCGCCGATGATCGGAGCGGTGCAGCCGAGATCCCGCAGGCGGGCGCAGATCTCCGGCACCGCCTGTGCGGCGTCCGGCGTGTTCACGGTGAGGCGGACGAGCTCCGACCCCGCCTCCCACAGCGCGAAGCTCTGCCTGACGGTCGCGGCGATGTCGGTGGTGTCGGTGCTGGTCATCGACTGGACGACGACGGGAGCGCCGCCGCCCACCTGGACGTGCCCGACGCGCACGCCGACGGTCCGGTGGAGTTTCAGTGTGGCCATGGTGGAGCGGCCCGGCCCGGCCGGACCGCCTGAAATGGTATCACCCGCGCGTCACCGGCCGGCGGCCGCCCGCTGGAGGATTGCGCCGATGATTGCCCGCGCTTCTTCGTCCGGATCGAGGAACTCGATGCCCGCGACGTAGGCGACCGTGTCGCCGACGATCCGCACACGGCTGTGGCGCACGCGGGCGTGCACGATGGCCGAACGGCCGTCGACGCCGAGCCGGAAGTCGTGGTCGACGTGCGGCGAGAGCGGCGCGGTGGTCTCGATGGTCGCGCCGCCGTCCGAGATCTGGCGCACCACGACCGCGTCATCGAGGGTGACGACGTGGCCCTGCAGATCGGCCAGCAGATCCACGCGCGCAAAGCGACGCCGCTCGCGCCCCCAGTCCAACGTCGCCACGTCAGGGTCCTTCCGGCCGCCCGGCGCCGTGCTCATCCCACCTGAATCACCGTGCGTGCGCTCCGGTGCGCGTCGACGACGTCGGTGCCGAGCCGCTTGCGCAGGTAGACCTTCGCTTCCGCCATATCGGCCGGACACGGCTCGAACTTGACGACGTCGTAGCGCAGCGCGTCGAGCGTGCTGCGCATGTCGTAGTAGCGGTTCTTCGTCTTGACGACGATCTCGTCGAAGCCCGCGGCCAGGGCCCACGTCTCCTGTTCCTCGCTCAGCGCGCGGAAGAACCCCCGGCCGCGCCAGTCGCTCCGTGTGCCGCCGATCCAGCTGTAGAGCACCCTGCGGCCGCGCAGGTTCACGTGGCCTGCCAGCCTCGCGGCCAGGTCGGCCAGCGTCGGGTCGTCCTCGTCGGCGCGCAGGTGATGGCTCACCTTGTAAGCCACCGGCACCACCTGCGCGGAATCGTGGGGCAGCGCCGCCTCGGCCATGAGGATCAGGTGTTGCCGACCCGAGAGCCGCGCGACGATTTCCTGCGCGGTCTTGCGGCGCGGGAACTCGGGCACGAACTCCTCGATGTAGGCGATTTCGAGCGCGCCCTGCTCCAGGGCGTACTGTTTGATGACGAAGGTCACGCGGGACACTCGCGGGGCTGTGGCGGGGCACCGGCCTCAGAGGGGATCGTCTGCGCTCGGCCCGTAGATCGACGGGATTTTCACCTCGCGCAGCCGCAGGTAGACCGAGAGCTGGCCGCGGTGGTGGATGGCATGGCTGAAGAGGAACGCGCGCACCACGGCGAGGCGCGGCATGGTCAGCAGCGTCTCGCCGTCCTGCTCGAGCGTCCACGGCTGCACGAGGTGGGCGTCGCCGGCGGCATCGATCAGCTCGCGCGCCCTCGCGACGTTGCGATCGAAATCCGCCAGCATCGCGTCCGTGCTCGTGTACTTCGATGCGGCCCCGTCACCGTCCTCGTTCATGACGAAGCGATCCTGCTGCAGGATCACCGGCGCCCAGCCCGGGATGTCGACGAGGTGGCCGGCCAGCGACCCGAGCGACATCGACCGCGGATGCGGCCGCCAGTCGGCCTCTTCCAGGGGCGTGCGGGCCAGCAGTGTCCGTGTGACCGCCATCTCGCGATCGAACTCCGGCAGCAGCGCGTCCTTGATGGCCATCTCCGGCCCTCCTGGCCGCCCCGGCGGGGCAGCGGGTCTCCGCAGGCGGAAGCTGTCAGCAGGTGCGCCGCAAGTATACTGCGCGGCGCGCGGTGGCGAAGGCCGGGGCGCCGGCGCGCGGCGGTATGCTGTGAGCATCGCCGGCCCCGGCGGCGCCGCCAGGCGCCGTGCGGCCGCGCGAGCCCCCGGAGGCGACGCCATCATGAGCTCCGTGCTTCCGCCTGCGCAGGGCGACACCGGCAAGCCGCTGAAGCCACGCGCGACCGGAGATCCGCGCCTGCCGCTGGACGCCATCTTCCGCCCCAGGGGTGTGGCCGTCATCGGCGCGAGCGAAGCGGCCGGCAGCGTGGGTCGCGCGATCCTCTGGAACCTGATCAGCAGCCCGTTCGGCGGCACGGTGTTCCCGGTGAACCCGAAGCGGAGCCACGTGCTCGGCATCCGCGCGTACGCGTCGGTCACCGACCTGCCGGAGGTGCCCGACCTCGCGGTGGTGGTGACGCCGGCGCAGGCCGTGCCCGACGTGGTCTCCGGATGCGGGGCCATCGGCGTATCGGCCGCGATCGTGGTGTCGGCGGGGTTTCGCGAGGCGGGCGAAGGAGGCCTGGCGCTCGAGCGGGAGTTGACCGCCCGCGCGCGTGCCCATCGCATGCGCGTGGTCGGCCCGAACTGCCTCGGCGTGATGTCGACGGTGACCGGGCTCAACGCCAGCTTCGCGGCGGGCATGGCGCGGCCCGGCAGCGTCGCGTTCATCAGCCAGAGCGGCGCGCTGTGCGCCGCCGTGCTCGACTGGAGCTTCAGCGAGAACGTGGGCTTCAGCCACTTCGTGTCGGTGGGCTCGATGGCCGACGTCGGCTGGGGCGACCTGATCGACTACTTCGGCCACGACGCGCGCACGCGCAGCATCGTCATCTACATGGAGTCGATCGGCGACGCGCGCTACTTCCTGTCGGCCGCGCGTGAGGTGGCGCTCACCAAGCCGATCATCGTGATGAAGGCGGGACGCACCGCCGCGGCCGCCCGGGCCGCGGCCAGCCACACCGGCGCGCTCACCGGCAGCGACGACGTGCTGGACGCCGCGCTGCGCCGATCGGGAGTGCTGCGCGTCGACTCGGTTGCCGAGTTGTTCTACATGGCCGAGGTGCTCTCGAAGCAGCCCCGACCGCGCGGGCCCCGCCTCACGGTCGTCACCAACGCGGGCGGCCCCGGCGTGCTGGCCGTGGACGCCCTGGTCGGCAGCGGCGGGCAACTCGCCGAACTCGGCGAGGCGACGGTGGCCGCGCTCGACACGCTGCTGCCCGCGACCTGGAGCCGCGGCAACCCGATCGACGTGCTCGGCGAGGCCACCCCCGAGCGCTACGCGCGCGTGCTGGAGGCGGCCGCGAAGGACCCCGGCAGCGATGGTCTGCTCGTGATCCTCGCGCCGCAGGCCGCCACCGACCCGACCGCGACCGCCGGGCGGATCGGGGCGCTGGCGACGGTCCCCGGCAAGCCGGTGCTCGCAAGCTGGATGGGCGGACCCGGCGTGGCCGATGGCGTCGGGATCCTCAACCGTCACGGCGTGCCGACCTTTCCGTATCCCGATACCGCGGCCCGCATGTTCGCCTACATGTGGCGGCACAGCCGCAGCCTGCGCGCGCTCTACGGGACACCGGTGCTGCCGGGCGGGCAGGACGGCGCGCACGCCCGCGCGAAGGGCCGGGCGGAAGCCGTGCTGCTCGGCGCACGCGCCTCGGGCCGCACGCAACTCACCGAGGCCGAGTCCAAGGCCGTGCTGGCCGCCTACGGGATCCCCGTCGTCGAGACGCTGGTGGCGCGCACCGCAGACGAGGCGGTGTCACACGCCATCGGTCTGGGCTTCCCGGTCGTGCTCAAGGTGCACTCGCCGACGATCGCGCACAAGCGCCGAGCCGGCGGCGTTCGGCTTGGTCTCGGCGACGAAGCCGCCGTGCGGACCGGCTTCGACGGCATCGCGCGGGCCGTGGCCGAGCACGCGGGAGAGGGGCACTTCCAGGGCGTCACCGTTCAGCCGATGGTGAAGCTCGACGGCCACGAGCTGATTCTCGGCGCGTCGCCGGACCCGCAGTTCGGGCCTGTGCTGCTCTTCGGACAGGGCGGCAAGTACGTGGAGGCCTCGCGCGATCGCGCGCTGGGCCTGCCGCCGCTCAACACCACGCTGGCGCGCCGGCTGATGGAGCACACACGCGTGCTCGACGCGCTGAAGGGCGGGGCCGGCGAACCCTCGGTCGATCTCGACGCACTCGATCAGCTGCTCGTGCGCTTCAGCCACCTCGTGGTCGAGCAGCCATGGATCCGCGAGATCGACGTCAACCCGCTCGTCGCCTCATCCGACGGGCTGCTGGCGCTCGACGCGCGCATCGTCGTCCACGGGCCCGAGGTGCGCGAGGGCGAGCTGCCGCGGCCGGCGATCCGGCCGTATCCCGCGCAGTACATCGGCGAGTTCACCACCAGGCGGGGCCAGCGTCTCCTCATCCGCCCGATTCGCCCCGAGGACGAACCGCTCATCGCCCGGTTCCACGAGACGCTCTCGGAACGGTCGGTCTACTTCCGCTATTTCCACATCATGAAGCTCGGGCAGCGCATCGCCCACGAGCGGCTCACGCGGATCTGCTTCATCGACTACGACCGCGACATGGCGCTGGTGGCCGAGGGGCGTGACCCCGCGGGACAGCCGTTCATCGTGGGCGTGGGCCGGCTCACCAAGCAGCGCGGCACGAACGTCGGCGAGTTCGCCGTGACGATCAGTGACGACTGGCAGGGCTCGGGCCTTGGAACCGAGCTGCTGCGCCGCGTGGTGGAGGTCGGGCGCGACGAAGGGCTCGATGCGATCGTCGCCGACATCCTGCCCGAGAACCGCGACATGCAGCGCGTGTCGGAGAAGGTGGGGTTCCGCTGTGCCTTCGATGCCGGCGAGGAGGTGGTGCGGGCGCACCTGTCGCTGGCCGGAACGGCGCGGACGCTGCAGGGCGCGCAGGGATCCTGAGGCCGCGCGGCCCGTGGCGATCAGGAGAGCCGGCTGCGCACCTGCGCGGCGAACGCCTCGAGATCAACGAGGTGGCGTTCCACGATCGAGCGCAGGATGCCCACGTTCACGTCGTCGTAGTCATGGACGAGGATGTTCCGGAAGCCCACCATCTTCTGGAGCGTGTCGCCGAGCCTGGCGCTGAGCCACCCGTGCACGGCGAGGGTGCGCACGAGGTCCCGGTTGGTCGCGGGCTCGCCAAGCCGCTCGTCCGAGACAATGTGCGAGCAGACATCCAGTACCGCTTGCAGCGCCACCTGCAGTGTCCGCTCGACGAAGCGCCGCTCCTTGATGTCGTCCGCGAGCCGATCCGGCCGAGCCAGGCGCTGCAGCTCGATGACGCACGTCTCGACGACCGCGATCTTCTTCAGTACCAGTTCGGGGTCGGTCATCGGTGCATCTCGCGGGCGGGGCCGCGGCGGTAACGCGCGAGCACCGGCTGCAGGTCGAAGTACGCGTTGCGCGCCCGGACCTCGAAGGCGATGCGCGCCGGGCGGTCGCGCTCGAGCAACAGGATCCCGTCCCGGAGCACTCGATGCACCAGATCGGGCGATGCGGCGTTGAGCACCACCAGGTCTACCTCGGCCCGCATTCGCTGCTCGACGGCCCCCGCGAGGGCGTCCGGGAGGCAGTCGAGCGTCGTCGGCGCGGAGGTGCGGAGCAGCGCGAGGTCGATGTCACTGGAGGGCCCTGCCTGGCCGCGGCCGTGGCTTCCGAACAGCCAGGCCGCGACGACGTCGGGCCCAGCAGTGCGCGCCAGCAGATCGCGCAGCACGTCGATCTCGTCAGGATCCACGACGCGATTATAGGCCGTCGAGCCGGGCCCGGCCCCGCGTTCGCCTCACGCCGGCGGCCGGTACTCGGCAAGCGCCTCGATCAGGCGATCGACATCCTGCTCGTCGTTGTAGAAATGCGTGGAGACACGGATGCCCTCCGGCTTCCGGGTCACCTGGATGTTGCGCGCGGCGAGGTAGCCGGTCACGTGGGCCGGGTCGGCAAAGGCGCACAGCGTCTCGCCCGAGCGGTGCGGACCGCCGGGCGAGAGCACCCGCACGCCGATGCGCGCCAGGCCGTCGGTGAGGTAGGTGTTGAGGGCGAGCACCCGCTGGGCGATGCGGTCGAGGCCGATGTCGAGCAGGAACTCGACGGCGGCGCCCAGCGCGAAGATCGGCGCCAGCGGCGGGCAGCCCATCTCGACGCGGCGCGCCTCGTCCAGCAGCACGTAACGCCGGTTGTCGAAGCTGTACGGATCCTGCACGCTCAGCCAGCCCATCGACAGCGGACGTCGCGCCAGCAGCGGGCGCGACAGGAACAGGAACCCGGCACCGTAACCCGCGCACAGCCACTTGTGGCCCGCAGTGGCGAGCGCGTCGATCCGGGTTCTGCGCACGTCGATCGGGAAGGCGCCGGCCGACTGACTGGCACTGACCACCAGGTGGCGGTCGCCCTTGATCGTGCCGAACGCGTCGAGATCCAGACGGCACCCGTTGCTGAACTGGACGTGGCTGATCAGGATGGTGGCGCAGCCCTGGCAGCGCGCGGGACAGAAGTTGCCCGCCACCAGCGCCCCGTCTTCGCGCGGCTCGGCAAACCGCACGTCGCAGCCGCGGTGGATGAAGGGCAGCGTGACCGTCGGGAACTCGAGGGTGTCGGTCACGACCGGACCGTCGTGCTGGATGAGGTCGGCGACGGCGTTGATGCCGGCCGATGTGTTCGTGACGAAGGCGATCTCGTCCGGCGCCGCGTTCACCAGCCGTGCGACGGCCGCGCGCACCTGCTCGCGGCGCTCGAGCCAGCTGTCCCAGTGCAGGTCGCCATCGTCCTCGAGCTGCCGATGGTAGAGCTCGACGGCGGCGCGAACCGGCCTCGGCGTCGGGCTGCCGGCGGCGGCGTTGAGGTAGGTGTGGCGGGCGAGAGCGGGGAACTCGGCGCGAAGGGCGGCCCAGGACATGCGGGCATTATGCCCCTTCAGCGGCCGGCTGGCGACCGGCCCCGCCCGTCGCGCAAGGCTGTGCCCCAACCGGGGTTCATCCGATAGCACGGGAGGCGGACGGCGGGTTCGGTGGCGGCGCCGGCAGGCACACCGACCGGGCGTCGCCCATCTGCTGCATGCCGGAACGTCACCTCCACACGAATCTCACCGCCCTCGTCGGTGCGGGACACCGCGACCCTGCGGCATGGCTGGCGACCGCCGACGCGGATGGCGAGCTGGAATACGAGGCTGGCGAGGTCACTGGCGTTTCGCTGCGCACCCGCCGCGGACTCGTCCGCATGCACGGCCGCCGCGACACCATCGCCGAGGCGGAGCGGCTCCTGCCCCCAGCTGACGCCGCAGTACCGCTGGTAATTCTCATCGGCGCGGGCGCGGGCTTCGCGCTCGACGCCCTCGAACGCCGCGGCGGTGACGCTCGCACGCTCCTGGTCGAGCCATCGGCGGCCTCGCTCCGGGCAACGCTCTCCCGGCGTTCGTGGGAGAGGCCGATTGCGGCAGGGCAGCTGCGGATGCTCGCCGGGCCCGACTTCGACGGCTGGCTGGACCTGGTGTCGTGGCTCGGCAGGAGCGACGGTGTCCCGCCCATCGTCGTCCATCCGGTCATCGCCCGCGAGCGGCCCGGCGAGGCGAAACGCGCGGCGGAGACCGTCCGGCGGCTGCTGTTCAATGCCGCCGCCAACGAAGCCGCGCGAAGGCGCTTCGCAGGGCCGTATCTGCTGAACACGCTGGCGAACCTGCGCCATCTCGTCGGCTCCCGAGACGTGGGCGAACTGTTCGGGCGCTTCGGCGGCGTGCCGGCGTTCCTGCTGGCGGCCGGCCCGTCGCTGAATCGCAACCTCGAAGAGATCAGGTCCCATCGGGACCACGCGCTGCTCATCGCCGTCGACACGGCCCTGCGGCCCTGCCTGGCAGCCGGCATCGAGCCTGATTTCGTGGCAGCCGTCGATCCGGGCGAGCCCAACCTGCGCCACCTGGCCGTGGATGCCGTCCCCGCGCGAACCCACCTCGTTGCCGAACCAAGCCTGGCTCCGGGCGCCTTCGAGCCGTTCGATGGCCGGGTGTTCACGTTCCGCGTGGACCGCCATCACCCGTGGCCGTGGCTGCTGGACCAGGGGATCGAGCGTGCGCGGCTGCTCGCCTGGGGGTCGGTGTTCACGACGACGCTCGACCTCGCCGTGAAGCTGGGCTGCGATCCGATCGTGCTGGTTGGCGCCGACTTCGCGTACACCGGAGGGCAGCCCTATTGCCGCGGCACCGTGTACGAAGAGGACTGGGCGAGGGCGGTGGCCGGCGGCGTCTCTCTCGAGGACGCCTGGCGCGACTGGATGCCTCCGCCCTTCGTCGTCGAACGGGGCATCGACGGCCGTGATGTCAGGACGTCCGCCCGGCTGCTGACGTTTCGCGACTGGGTGGCCGCGTTCTGCCGTCGTCACAGCGGTGTGCGGTTCGTGAACGCGACCGGGGCGGGGGTGCTCGCGGCTCCGTGGATCGAGGTCCCGTCCGGGCACGATGGGCCGCTTCTCTCGCATCGCGGGCCCGTGCCCGTGGTGCCCGAACGGATCGTCGCGCCGGATCGGGACCGGCTCCACCTCCTGCGACAGACGCTCGCCCGCGGGCTCGTGGAGGCGGCCGGGGCGGCACTCGGCCCGCCATGGCGTGAGTGGGGGTCGGTGTCAGATCCCTCCGATCACGACAACGCGTTGGCGGCGTTCTCGTCGGCGCTCGACGGGGAGGCGGCTTTCGAGTGGCGTTCGACGGTTGGCGACTGGCGCCGGTCGCTGCGCCGGCTCAGCAGCGCGCGTGCGAGCGGCGGACGAAGCGAGCCGGCGACGCCGTTCGTCGAGACGCCCGAACCGGAGGCGGCGGGCCGCGACGTCTTCCGCACGAATCACTACCTGCAGTACGTCAGCCGGCGGCTGGAGCATCTTGCCTCGCTCGAACTGCCGCTGGCCGGCACCCACGTCCTGGAGACAGGCGCCGGCGGGGGGCAGTTGACGGGGTTCTTCCTCGATCGCGGTTGCCACGTCGTCACGACCGACGCGCGCGAGACGAACCTCGCCATGCTCCGGCAACGATTTCGGGATCACGCCGCCGTGTCGGTTCTGCCGCTGGATCTGGATCCGCCGCCGCCGCTGGCGCCCACCTCTCAGGTCGTGTTCTGCTACGGAACCCTCTACCACCTGTCGGATCCCGAGCCTGGCCTCGAGTGGCTCAGCCGGGCCACCGGCGAGTTGCTGCTGATCGAGACGATCGTCGCTCCCAACGCCGACGAGCGCCGCTGGATCGCCGGCCCGCGCGCGGCGGGCACCCCGAACGACTCAGTCACCGGCGGCACGTGCCGGCCCGGCCGCAAGTGGCTGTTCGAGTGGCTCCGGGGCCGGTTCCCGTTCGTCTACGTGCCCATCACCCAGCCCAGCCATCACCAGTTTCCGACGGACTGGGACGAGGACGCGGCCTGTGTGCGCCGGGCGATCTTCGTGGCGTCGCGGTCCGAACTGACAGCGCCGTTGCTGGTCGAAGCGCTGCCCGCCAGGCAGTCGAGGCAGCCGTGAGACGGTGCGCTGCGACCCGACGGAAGCCGCGAACGCGTGTCGAGGCAGGCCAGGCATGAACAAGCACCCCCGCGTGGTGGTCCAGGTTCCGCTCAAGCACCGATCGAGCGAGCGCATCCCGAACAAGAACTTCCACCCGTTCCGCGGCAGGCCGCTGTGCTACTGGCTGCTCGACGAACTCGTGCGGCACTGCCCCGACCACTGGGATCTGTTCGTCGACAGTGAGGACGATGCCGTCTTCGCCAGGCTCGATCCCGCACAGCAGGCTCGATTCCGGTTTCACCGCCGGCCGGAGTGGTACGCGAGCAACGAGGCCAACGGCAACCACCTGCTGCAGCAGTTCGCGGCCGCGCGCGGCGAGTACGACTACTACGTGCAGGTGTTCGTGACGGCGCTGTCGCTGCGCGGCCAGACCGTCGTGGCGGCCGTGGAGCGGCTGGTGCGCGATCCGGAGCACGACTCGGTGCTGCTGGCCACCGAGGAGACCGGGTTCCTCTGGTACCGCGGCGCCCCGGTGAACTACGACCCCGGCCGTCCCGACGGCCTGCCTCGGTCGCAGGACGTCCGCTACGTCAAGGAGACGACGGGGCTGTATGCCGTTACACGGGAGGTCGTGCTGCGGCAGGGATGTCGCGTGGGCCGGAACCCGCTCTTCCATCTGGTGCCGCGGCTCGAGGCGCTCGACATCGACACGCTCGAGGATCTGCACATTGCGGAGCGGCTGTTCGAGGAGCGGCCGTGACGGGCGGCGGGGGCGAGCGCCTGCGGGCGGCGCTACGCCTGATCGAGGCTTACCGCGAGCGTTCGGCACGCGGTCACGCGGCGTTACGCCGGCACGCGGGCTCGCTCGCGGGCCAGGTGGTGTTCTGCCTGGGGGCGGGCCCCTCCCTGCGTGACGAGGATCCGTCGCGGCTGGAGGGGTGTCACGTCATCTGCACGAACCATGCGCACCGGTTCCTCACCGGCACCCGCGTCGCGAGCCGATGGCAGATCGTCACCGACAACGCGCGGGCCGAGGAACTGCTCGGCGAACTGTCAGCCGGTCGGGGGCCGACCGTCGTGGCCCCGAACCGTCTGACGACGGACTGGCTGGCCCTCGTCGACCGTCATCCTGGCGCCTGCGTGCTCTGGTCGAAGCCATGGTTGTCGCCACGGCAGGACGGCGGCTGGGACGTCGAACCGCACGTCGGGTTCACGTCAGGTCTCGACCTCGGCCAGGCGATCGAGCACGCCGGCCATTCGGTCATCTTCGCCGCCATTCAGCTGGCCGTGTTCCTCGGTGCGGACACCATCGTCCTGCTCGGCGTCGACATGGACTACACCGGGCCCCTGACCCACTTCGCCGGGAACGTGACCCACACCAATCCCGGGTTCGACTACGAAACACACGCGAGGCCGGCCTTCGTCTGGTTCGGCCGTGAGCTGGCGCGCCGCGGCGTCGCGCTGCTCAACGCCACGCGGGGCGGACGCGTCGAGGCGCTCGAGCGTGTGACGCTCGATGAGGCGGTGACGCTCGCGCGTCCGGGCGCCGACTGGCCGGGCGGCGCGCGCGCCACGGCACGGCAGCGCGCGGCCCGGCACCTGGCCCTGCGCCTGCGCATCGCGACGCGAGCAACCGGAGGGCCGGGAGGCACACGCCGCCGGCTCGCGCTGTGGGGAGCAGGCAGCGGCGGTCGCGGGGTCGCGGCGTTGCTCGACGGCCTCGGACCGCGAATCGACCTCGTCGTGGATGCCGATCCAGAGAAGGCCGGCGGCAGACTGCACGGCGTGATGGTGGCGCCGCCCGCGCAACTCGACGAGGATCGCTGGCGCGAGGCCGTAGTGCTCGTGGCCTCGGTGCACCATGCGGAGATCGTCACGTGGCTGACCGGCCGGGGCCGGGCTGCTGATTCCATCGTGGTCGCCGACCTCGACGGGCTGTGCGGTCCGTGAGCTGGCCGCCCGCAACGGGCGGCGCATCGTGTGCGGGCCGGGGGGCTGGCTGCAGACCGGGCCTCCGAGGGCCGATAAGACTCGCGACTGCCGGCGCGCGCCGAGTCCTGGCGGGACCTGCCGGAGGGGTCGTCACCCCACCCCGCTCTGGCACGCGAGGCGACGTGACGCGGGTCGAGCCTGCTCGCGACCACACTGCCTTCCCATGATGTCGAGCCGCTTGCGCGTCCTGCAGATGGCGCCGTTCCTCTGGAGCGGCGCCGGGCGGGTGATCACCGCCCTGTGCGTCTCGCAGGCCGCCACCAATGAGGTGATGGTCGTCACGAGCGGGTCGTCGCGGGGGCTTCGCGACTGGAAACCGTATCGGCGGCGGCTTGCCGAGGCGGGCATCGACCACGCGCGGATTGATCTGTTCGATCGGCAGCCGGAAGTGTTCTGGCGTGGGGTCGCGATCCTCCAGCGCCTCATCGACACGTGGCAGCCTGACGTCGTGCACGCCCATGCCGGCGTGCCCACGTGCGCCGCCACGCTGTGCCGCGGGCGCGGCGGCCGGCGACTTCCAATCGTGAGCCAGGTCCACAGCTGGGCTCCGGGACGCCCGCCCTGGATGAACGACATGGATTTCGCCGGGCATCGCCTCGCAGACCGCGTGCTCTGCACCGCGGCGGCGTACGAGTCGCACCTGCTCGCGGCGGGCGTGGCGCGAAGGAGGCTCATCCGGATCGAGTGGGGACTTCCGCCTCTGGATGTCGCCGCGGTGGCCACGCCTCTCGCGTCCGGCCGGCGGGTGGGATGCGTCGGCCGCATCGAGCCGCGCAAGGCGCAACTCGACGTGGTCCGGGCCTTTGCCCACGTGCGCCGGGCACTTCCCGCCGCCACGCTGGAGCTGGTCGGGCCCACGGCCGATCCGGCATACGGGCAGGCGGTCGGCCGCGAAGTGTCACGCCTCGGGCTGACCGACGCCGTCACCCTTACCGGGTACGTCCGGAACGCGCTCGCGCGGGTGAGGCGATGGGACCTGTTCGTGTCGCTGTCACGCGATGAAGGGCAGGGGATCGCCGTCCTCGAGGCCATGGCACTGGGCGTCCCCGTGGCGGCCCGCATCGTCCCGGGCATCGAGGACTACCTGCGGCCAGGCATCAACGGCTTCGGGCTCGACGGGAGCGCCGTCAGCGCGGGCCGGCAAATCGTCCGCGCGCTGAGTGACGGGAAGCGGTCCGTGATCGCCAGGCGCGCGAAAGCGCTCGTGGCGCGTCGCTATGCCTGGGCGCGAACCGTCGCACGGATCGAGGCGGTCTACCGGTCGGTGCTCGACGCGCCGCATCACCCGTGATGGTCATGACGAGCCAGTTTCGTACAGCCGGGGCCGACCAGGCGTATCGCACGCGGCTCGTGCCCCTCGCGCGGTCCTGGGCGCGCAGCGGCGCGCGCGTCGCCATCTTCGGCACCGGAGCCCACACCGAGTACCTGCTCGAGGCCGTCCCCGAACTGGCCCGCACGGGGCTCGTGGCGTTCCTGGAGTCGGATGCGGCTGACGACGAGCGAACCTTCCGCGGCCTGCCGGTGCGCCCGCCGTCATGGGCGGCAGGCCATTGCGACGTGGTCCTCTGTTCGTCGTTCGCACACGAACTGGCCCAGATGGCGGTGTTCGATGGCGTCCCGCTGAAGGTGATCCCCTCGCACCTCGGCGTCACCACGCTCGCGCCGACAGCCGCCGGCAATCCCTCCGGCGACGATCCATTTCTGACATTCCTCCAGGCGGCGGATCAGACGGAGTACCTCCAGGCGCACCGCCGGCGCTATATCGACTCCCTGAAGTGGCTGCGGCCGGTGATCGCACCCGGTATGTCGGTACTGGAGGTCGGCGGACGATCGGTCGTGCTCGACTTCCTCGAACAGACGTGGGGTGTGGCGGCCTCGGCGACCGACGGCGACCTGAGATACCCGTTCGGGTTACCGGACGATTCGGTCGACCTCGTCCTGAACATGGAGGTCCTCGAACACCTGAAGGATCGTGACGAGGACAACCGCGACTACTGGGGGCGGACGATGCGGACCTGGAGCGGCGTCACGTCGTGCCTGGCCGAGTGCCGCCGCGTGCTGCGCCCCGGGGGGCGCCTGTTCTGCACGACGCCCAACGCCGCCGGCACGCTCGCCATCGAGCGCATCCTCAGGCATGAACCGCCCATGGTCTACGCGCCGCACGTGAGGGAGATGACCGTCACGGAGCTTCGCCGCCGGCTCGATGCCGCCGGCTTCGAAGTTGACCGGATCGAGACGGTCTGGTCATGGCATGCGCCGGCGGACGTCGCGGCGGTGCTCGGGATGCTCGACCTGGCTGGCGCGTCCGCATCCGACCGCGGTGACAACATCTTCTGCCTTGCGACGCGGCGTCAGGGGCAGCCGGCGTGCGGGAACGCGGCGCCATGACCGCACGGGACGGATCGGCGCCGGCGGTGCTCATGGTCTTTCCCTGGTGCATGGACCGGCTCGGCCACGGCAACATCCGGCGCGTGCTGGCGATGGCCTCGTTCCTGTCGGGCCAGGGGTTCGACGTCGACCTGGTCTACCAGGGGAACCCGGGTGTCGCCTCGCAGGAGGCCAGCTTCCACGGCTTTCGCCGCACGCTTCGCGTCGACGGGTGGCGCAGCGTGGAGGACCAGGCCGTCGTGCGACAGTTCGAGGCCTTCTACGAGGGATACGTTCCGGTGCCGACCAACATGTGGCCCGGGACGGCGCTCACGATGCTGGTGCGCGCGCTGGTCGACGGCATGGACTACGCGGCGGTGGTGTCTTCCTACGCGTGGACGGCGCCAATCTTCGATCCGCTTCCCCGTCGCGTCCTCCGCATCGTCGACCTGCACGACGTGATCGCCGTGCATGGCCGCCGGGCGAGCGAGGCCACGGGACGGCCGTCGCCCTATTCGATGGAAGCGCGAACCGAGCACTATCTGTGGCGCGCCTGGGACGTACTGCTCGCCATCACGCCCGAGGAGGCGCGGCTCGTGGCGGCGCAGGCGCGCCCGTCCCAGGCCGTGCTCTGCGTGCCTCACGCCGTGTCGCCGGTCGAAGCCGCCGCGGGAGCGCCAGGCACGGTCGTCTACGCGGGCAGCGACAATCCCTCGAACCGCGACGCGGTGGGGTGGCTGCTCGATCGCGTGTGGCCGCAGGTGGTCGCCCGGGTCCCGCACGCGCGGCTGCGCCTGGTGGGTCTCATCGCCGAGGCGATGGCGCAGCGCGCCGCCGGCCTGCCGCCCGGTGTCGATCTCGTCGGCATGGTCGACGATCCTGTCCGCGAGATGGCTGCCGCCGCGGTGGTCGTCGCTCCATATCTCTACGGGAGCGGACTGAAGATCAAGATCGTCGAGGCCGCCGCCGCGGCCCGCCCCGTCGTGACGACGAAAGTGGGGGCGGAGGGCACCGATCTGAGGCATGGCTTCGAACTGGCGATCGCGGACACGCCCGAGGGTTTCGCTGGCGAGGTGATCCGCCTGCTCGACTCGCCCGATGCCCGTCACGCGCTCGGGCAGGCCGCCCGGCGTCAGGCGGCCCTGCGCTTCTCGGAAGCGGCCTGCTACGGCGCGCTGGCAGACGTCATCCGGAACGCGGCGAGGAATCGGGTCGAGCCCGGGGCCATTCCGTCAGCGGTCGAGCAGCGGCTGATCGCGGCCTGGGAGGCCGCGGCGAGGCCGCCGGCCACGATCTGGGGCAACGGTTCGCACACGCGCGAGCTGCTGCGCAGGCTCGAGCGTCACGGCGTGCCCGTGCGGCGGATCGTCGACAAGGGCGCCAGCACCGGGACATCGAGCGAGGAAGGGCTGCCGGTCGTCCCTGCCGCCGCGTTCGTCGCGGCGGCCGACGAGTTCATCGTCCTCTCCTCGCAGGTGTTCGAAGCGGAGATGTGGCAGGACCTCGCCGCGTACCGCGAGGGCGGCGGGCACGCGCTCGCGCTCTATCGTCACGAGCTCATCACGCCGCTGCTGCGCGCGCGGCTCGGGGGTTCCCGGGTGAAGCCCCACGCGCAACGAGCCCAGCCGGGCCGCCGGCCCGCGCGCAGACTGCTGGTGGCCGAGCCGAGCGCCGGCCGGAGCCGAGGGCCATTCCTGCGCCTGGCCCGGCTCCTTGATGCCGCGGCACGCGACCTCGAGGTCGTCGTGGCAGGCGCGCGCCGGAGGCTGCTCGACGGCCTGGAGCCAGAGGAACTGGCGCTGTTCGTGCCGGCCTTCGAGTTCGCCCACTGGGACCTCCTTCCCGAGGCTGCTGACGACCCGTGGCGCGCCGTGGCCCGCTTCGCGGCGTTCCTGGCCGACGACCTGGCTACGCTCGGCAGCAGCCACGGACTGGGAGCCCGCGACGTGGTGCTGTTCCACACCGCGAACCTGGTGGAACTGCTCGGCGCCGCGGCATGGCTCGACGGGCTATCGCCGGACGAGCGGCCGGCGGTTCGGTTCCTCTTTCACTTCCTGCCGTGGCAGGAGGCTCGCTGGCTGCGCGTGTCGGAGGACGAAGTCATCCACGCCTGCCAGCTGACGCTGGCGCGCATCGAGCAGAGCACCGGCGACGGCCTGCGCTTGCTTGCGCAGTGCGAGTCGCTGGCGCCCGCGCTCGAGATGACGTTCAACCGGCAGGTGTGGCCCATGGGATTTCCGGCCGAGGCCGGGGCCCGTCCCGACCCGTGGGATCCGCGACGCGCGCCGCGCGTGCTCTACGCCGGCGAGGCGCGGTCGGACAAGGGGTTCGCGCTGCTGCCGCGGATTGCCGAACGCCTCGCACCCCGGCTGTCGGCCGGCGAGATGACGCTCGTCTGCCACGCGGCCCGGAACGAGTTCGCGGATGACTCCGTCAGGCGGGCGATCGAGGCGCTGGGTCGCCAGCCCGGCGTCGAACTGATCGAGCGATTCCTGCCGTCCAGGGAATACGACGCACTGGTGACCGGCAGCGATCTCGTGCTGTTGCCCTACGAACCCGGGCAGTACCGCCATCGCCTGTCCGCGGTGTTCGTCGACGCCACGGTGGCCGGCCGGCCCGTGATCGTGCCCGATGGCACGTGGATGAGTGCGCAGATCGACGCGGGGCGCGGCGCCGGTGAACGGTTCGCGAGCCTGGCGCCCGCCGAGATCGCGGCAGCGGTGGCGCGGGCCCTGGATCGCATCGACGTCCTGGGCGAGGCCGCGGCGGCGGCGGCGCCAGCGGTGGCGCGCGCCCACGATCCTGCGCGCGCGCTCGCCGTGATCCTGGGCGTGGCGGAGCGGAGCGCGTGAAGCTCGGCCTCCTCACGCCCGCGTTCGCCCGCGGCGGCGCCGAGGAGTATGTCCTCGCGCTCTCGGACTGGGCCCGGGCGGGCGGGCACGAGGTGACCGTCGGCCTGCCCGAGGCGGAGGGTGCGGCATGGCTGGCGCATGCGCTCGAGCGCCACGGCATCGGCGTCGCCCCGGCCGGCTTCGTCCCGGAGGGGCAGCCCTTCGCCTACGAGACGTTCCTCAGGAATCGCAGCGCCGGCTCCAAGTGGCTGCGCGCGCGCGCCGTCGATCGGGCCGCGGTCGTCCTTCCGTTCATCGACAGCGGCGGCGGGCTCGTCGAGGCGACGGTGCTGGCGGGCGTGCCGTCGGTCGTCGTGTTCCAGTTGACCGTGCCCCACAACTTCAACGGCTTCGAGCGCCTGCTCTACACCACGGCGCGACGTCGCGGCCAGCGCTTCGTCGCGGTGTCACGGGCGAGCCGTGACGATCTTCGCGCCGCGCTCGGCTGGCTGCCTGACGCCATCGATGTCGTCCCGAACTCCAGTCTCCGCCCCGCAACGCCGCGCGGGCCGGACTGGCTGGCGGCGGCCAGAGCCGCGGTCCGGCGCGAATTGGGTGTGCCCGACGATGGCTGCCTCGTCCTCACCGTGGCGCGCGTGCACCCGCAGAAAGCCCCGGAGATCCTCGTCCAAGCGGCCGCCATCGTCTCGAGCAGGCGGCGGGATGTCGTCTTCGTCTGGGCCGGTACCGGAGACGGGCACCTGCACGGGGGGCCGGTTCACTTCATCGGCCACCGCGACGACGTCGAACGGTGCCTGGCGGCAGCTGACGTGTTCGTGCTGCCGTCGCGGTACGAGGGGACGCCGTTTGCCGTCATCGAGGCGATGGCCGCCGGCCGCCCGTGCGTCCTGTCGGACATCGGCCCTCACCGGGAGCTGGCCGACCACGGCCGGCACGCTTGGCTGGTCGCCGTCGACGATGCCGGCGCGCTCGCATCGGGCATCGAACGGCTCCTCCAGGATCGGTCGCTGGCCGGACGCCTGGGAACCGCGGCAGCAGGCCGGGCTGAGGCCTTTGCGTACGGCACGTCGTTCCGCCAGCTCGAGCGCCTGCTGGAAGCAGCCGGCGGTGCGGCGGCCGACGAGTCCGACTGGCCGCGGGCGCCGGCGGGGCCGCGCCGGCGGATTGCCATCTTCGGCGCCGGCGAAGGAGGCCGGAGGGCGTTCTCGGAGCTGCAGCCGTTCATGGACACCGTGGCGTTTCTCGATTCGGCCCGAGGGAAGCGCGGCGAGTGCCTTCACGGCCGGCCCGTCCTGGCACCAGGCCAGGTGTTCGAACTCGAGATCGACGCCGTCGTGCTGGCCTCCTGCTGGCCCGAGGAGATGCTGGCCGTCCTCACGGCGCTGGGCTATCCCCGCGACCGCATCGAGCTGTTCCCCCGCGCGCGGCTCCTGTCGCCGGAACACGATGCGCTGCCGGAGAGCTGGCAGAAGGGGGAGTGGCGCAGCCCCCTCCCCTGATGTCGTGTCCGGGTTTGCCGGGCCCCGCTCAGATCCCCGGCTGGTGGGAGAAGACCGCCTTGACGGGCAGCCGGTCGAGGATCTCGATCTGCGCCCACTCGTGCCGGAACGACGAGCAGAGCACCAGGTCGACGTGGCCCGGAGCCCACGCCGGGCGTTCCACCGGCCTGCCGCGGTAGCGCAGTCCGGTCCCGCCGGCGGTCGAGTCGAGAAAGGCCACGATCTCGACCTGCTCGAGTTCAGGCACGACCGCAAACAGGTGGTCGGTGTGCGGACCAATTCCGAAGATGGCGATCCTGGTGCCCGCGGCGCACCAGGCGGCAGCGAGGACTGGCAGCCGGTTGCGGTACGTGAAGTCGGGGGGCGCCGGGCCGGCCGTCAGGGGGGCCTCCGTCGGAAATCGCGCCGAGTTGAAGGGCTGGAGCAGCCAGCCATCGCCGAAGGGATCGAACGTGGGAGCCCCGGTCCGCTCGAAGAAGGCTGTCCGGCCGACCACCTCGAGCAGGTGGAACATGGGATCTTCGGCGAGGAAATCGAACAGCAGCCGGATCGTCGGGATGTGGATGTCGTCGACGACCAGCAGGCCCCCTGGTTCGAGGCTCGGGTAGAACCGCCAGTACTCGAGATTGGGGAAGGGAAAGCCGTGCGGGCCGTCGAGCAGCACGAGCTGGAGTGGGTCGCGGCCGGCGAACTCGAAGATCGTGCGCTGCGACGGGCCCTCGATGAACTCCACCGTGTGGGGGTTCAGCAGCGGGTGCTCGCGCGTGCGCTTCAGGCTGTCGCCTCCATCCAGCGCGAACACCGTGTGACGCTCGCTGAGGTGCGAGAGCAGCACGGTGGAGCGCCCTGCGCCGGTCTCGATCGAGCGCGTCAGCCGCCGCGCCGAGGCGTGACGGGCGAGCGCCTCGACGCCGGGCATCGGGATGAAACCGGCCGAGTGCCAGTCCGCGGGCAGCGCGGCGAGAGCCTCGAGCAGGAGGGACAGCTCGTCGGGACGCAGCGGCATGCGGATCTTCGCCGGGGCGCCGGGTGCGCCCGCGGGCCTTCCTACTTCCCGAACTCCACCTTCGGCACCGCTGCAGCCTCCTTCGGCGCCTCGAAGTAGGGGTGTTCCTCGAACCCGAAGATCTTGCCGGTGATGTTGCTCGGGAACTGCCGCCGCAGCGTGTTGTATTCCTGGATGCGCTCGTTGTAGCGGCCGCGCGCCACCGCCAGCCGGTTCTCGGTGCCGGCCAGTTCGTCCATCAGGCGGTTGAACGACTCGCTCGAGCGCAGCTGCGGGTAGTTCTCGACGATCGCCAGCAGCCGCGCCAGCGCGGATGTCTGCTCGTTGGCGGCCGCGATCGTCTCTTCCGGCGTGCGCGCGCCCGCCAGCTTCGCGCGCGACTCGGCAATCTGGCCGAACACCTGCTGTTCCTGCGCGGCCACGCCCTTGACGGTCTCGACCAGGTTCGGGACGAGATCGTTGCGTCGCTGCAACTGGTTCTGCACCTCGCCCCACGAGCCCTTGATGCTCTCCTCGAGCGCCGTGAAGCGGTTGTAGGAACAGCCCGGAGCGGCGGCGATCGCCAGCAGCAACAGGACGGCCGCACGCGGCCACGAGCGGGGCGCAAGGGTGTGCATGCGAAGAATCTACCCCAACTTGGACCGCCGGTGACGGCAGGCGAGACGAGGGACTGATGCCGCCCTGCGGCAGGAACCGGTGGCGGCGGGGTGATAAGCTTGCCTCCCGGGCCCGCACCGAACGTCGGCCGCAACCCGAGCCCTGACAGCTCGCCGGGGTTCCCGCGCGCCTGTCCGCACGCCGGCCCGCCATCCATTGCGACCATGAAACCTGCTGCCAAAGATACCGCCGACCCCAATCCGACCGAGACGCGCGAGTGGCTCGACTCACTCGATTACGTGCTGGAGTCGTCCGGGCCCCGCCGCGCCGGCCGCCTGCTGCGTCAACTGGAGATCCACGCCCGGAAGGCTGGCGTGAAGCTGGCGTTCACGGCCAACACGCCCTACGTCAACACCATCCCGGCCAGCGAGCAGGTGCCGATGCCGGGCAACGGCGAGATCGAGCGCCGCATCAAGAGCCTGGTGCGCTGGAACGCGCTCGCCATGGTGGTGCGGGCCAACCGGGCCGAGAGCGGCATCGGCGGGCACATCTCCACCTATGCGTCGGCCGCGACGCTGTTCGAAGTGGGGCTCAACCATTTCTTCCGGGGGCGTGGCGAGTCGGGCGCCGACGGCGACCTGGTCTACTTCCAGGGGCACGCGTCGCCGGGGCTCTACGGGCGTGCGTTTCTCGAGGGCCGCATCAGCGCCGAGCAGATGCAGAACTTCCGCCGCGAGTGCGCGCCGGGCGGCGGGCTGTCGTCCTACCCGCACCCCTGGCTGATGCCCGACTTCTGGGAGTTCCCGACGGTCTCGATGGGGCTGGGCCCGATCATGGCCATCTACCAGGCGCGCTTCAGCCGCTATCTCGAGGATCGCGGCATCAAAAAGCTCGACGGCCGGAAGGTGTGGTGCTTCCTCGGTGACGGCGAGACCGACGAGCCCGAGGCGCTGGGCGCCATCACGCTGGCGGCGCGCGAGAAGCTCGACAACCTCATCTTCGTCATCAACTGCAACCTGCAGCGGCTCGACGGGCCGGTGCGCGGCAACGGCCAGATCGTCCAGGAACTCGAGAGCACGTTCCGCGGCGCCGGCTGGAACGTGATCAAGGTGCTCTGGGGGCGCGAGTGGGACCCGCTGTTCGCGAAGGACCGCGACGGGCTGCTGGCGCGGCGTGCCGGAGAGATCGTCGACGGCCAGTACCAGAAGTACGCCGTGGAGTCGGGTGCCTACATCCGCCAGCACTTCTGGGGCGCCGACCCGCGGCTGCTCGACATGGTGCGCCACCTCTCCGACGACCAGTTGAAGCGGATGCGACTGGGTGGCCACGACCCGGAGAAGGTCTACAACGCCTACCTCGCCGCCACGCAGCACCGGGGCGCCCCGACCGTCGTGCTCGCCCGCACGATCAAGGGCTACGGCCTGGGCGAGAGCGGCGAGGGCAAGAACATCACGCACCAGCAGAAGAAGCTCAACGACGCCGAACTGCTCGCCTTCCGCACGCGTTTCGGCATCCCGATCTCCGACGAGGACGTCGACGACCTGCCGTTCTACCGTCCGCCCGAGGACAGCCCCGAAATCCAGTACCTGCTCGAGCGGCGCCGCGCGCTCGGGGGCTTCACCCCGAAGCGCACCGTCGTCACGCCGGCGCTGAAGCCCGACCTCGACGACCTGTTCGAGGAATTCCACAAGGGCACCGACGGTCGCAAGGTGGCGACGACAATGGCCTTCGTGCGGATGCTGTCGAAGCTGCTGCGGCACCCGGATCTCGGGCGCCTCGTGGTGCCGATCGTCCCCGACGAGGCGCGCACCTTCGGCATGGAGGCGCTGTTCCGCCAGGTGGGGATCTACTCCCACGTGGGGCAGCTCTACCAGCCGGTGGACATCGACACGCTGCTGTACTACAAGGAAGCCACCGACGGGCAGATCCTCGAGGAAGGCATCACGGAGGCCGGGAGCCTCGCGTCGTTCATCGCCGCCGGCAACGCCTATGCGACGCACGGCGTGAACATGATCCCGTTCTTCATCTTCTATTCGATGTTCGGGCTGCAGCGCGTGGGCGACCTCGTGTGGGCCGCCGCCGACATGCGGACGCGCGGCTTCCTGCTGGGCGGAACCGCCGGCCGCACGACGCTGGCGGGCGAGGGGCTGCAGCACCAGGATGGCAACAGCCAGCTGCTGGCCTTGCCCGTCCCGAACCTGCGCGCCTACGATCCGGCGTACGCCCACGAGATCGCGGTGATCCTGCAGGATGGCATGCGACGCATGTACGGCGAGGACGAGGCGATCTTCTTCTACCTCACCGTGATGAACGAGCAGTACGCGCATCCCGCGATGCCGCAGGGCGCCCGCGAGGGCATCCTGCGCGGGTTGTACAAGCTCGCGCCGGCGCCGAACCCCAAGGCCAGGCTCAAGGCGCAACTGCTGGGCAGCGGCGCGCTGCTGCCCGAGGTGCTGCAGGCGCAGCAGATGCTCGCGGAGAAATACAAGGTGGCGGCCGACGTGTGGAGCGTCACCAGCTACACCCAGTTGTATCGCGACGGCAACGCCTGCGACCGCTGGAACATGCTCCACCCGGGCGAGCCACAACGCACGCCCTGGGTGACGCAGTGCCTGGGCGAGGCGCCCGGCGCCCTGGTGGCCGTCTCCGACTACGTGAAGGCGCTGCCGCGCAGCGTGGACGGCTGGCTGCCGCGGCCGCTCGTCTCGCTCGGGACCGACGGCTTCGGTCGCAGCGAAGGCCGCGCGGCGCTGCGCAACTTCTTCGAGGTCGACGCCCGCTTCGTGGTCCTCGCCACGCTCTCGGCGCTGATGCGCGAAGGGCAGGTGGAGGCCAGGGTGGTCGAACAGGCCATCAAGGACCTGTCGATCGATCCGGCCAAGGTCGATCCGGCCATCTCATAGTAGGGGCCGGGCGCGCCCGGCCCGATGCCGACCATCCAGAGAGACGACCGTGTCTACCGCATTCACTCTGCCCGAACTCGGGGAGAACGTCACCGCCGCCGACGTGCTGCGCGTGATGGTCGCACCCGGAGACGACGTACAGCTCGAGCAGGCCGTCCTGGAGCTCGAGACCGACAAGGCCACCGTCGAAGTGCCTTCGTCGATTGCCGGCCGCGTGACCGAGGTGAAGGTCAAGCCCGGCGACAAGGTGAAGCCAGGCCAGGTGGTGTTCCTCGTGGAGGCGGCCGCCACCGCGCCCCCGGCGGGCGGGCCACCCACCGTGGGGGCCGGTGAAGGCGACGCGCCTGACGTCGTGCCGGCTGCGGCCGGGCCCGCGACGGCCTCACCCGGCGACGCCGCGCGGAACGAACCGGTCGAGGCCGCGTCCGCCGCGCCGAGGGTCGTGGAGTTCGTCCTGCCGGAGCTCGGCGAGAACGTCGAGGGCGGCGATGTGACGTCGGTGCTCGTCAAGGCCGGATCGCGCATCGAGCGCGATCAGCCCGTGATCGAACTCGAGACCGACAAGGCCACCGTGGAGGTGCCCTCGTCGGTGAGTGGGGTCATCAGGGAAGTCCGCGTCACCACCGGGCGCAGGGTGACGGTTGGCGACGTGGTGCTGGTGGTCGAGACCACCGAGACGGCCCCTGGCGTGGCACCGGTGAAGGTGCAGCAGGTGCACGCCGTGCCGCCGCCGGGAGGATCCGACGAACCGGTGGCGGCCGCCGTGGAGGCCGCGGCCGATGGCGGCCTGCAACAGGCGGTCTACGGCCGCCGCGCGCCGGCCGGCCCCGACCTTCCCGGCATGCACGAGACCGCGCTCGAGGAGGCCGAAGGCGACGCGCCGCGCGTGGCGGGCGGCGGCGTCGCGGGCAGCGACCGTGCGGCGCATCCTCCCGCACCCGCCGCGCCGTCGGTGCGGCGCGTCGCGCGCGAACTCGGCGTCGACATCCACGAGGTGAAGGGCACCGGCCCCGCCGGCCGCATCTCCGCGGAGGACGTGAAGGCACACGTCAAGCGGCTCATGCTCGCCGGTGGCCCGAAGGCGACGGCCACGGCGGGCCCGGCGCCGGTCGTGCTGCCCGATTTCTCGAAGTGGGGCGCCATCGAGCGCACGCCGATGCGTGCCGTGCGGCGCACCACCGCCGAACGGCTCTCGACGGCGTGGACGCACATCCCGCACGTCACGCAGTTCGACCTGGCCGACATCACGGTCATCGAGGGCCTGCGCCAGCAGTTCGGCCGGCGCGCCGAGGCCGCCGGCGGCAAGCTCACCGTCACGGCCATCGCCCTCAAGGTGCTGGGTGCCGCGCTGAAGGCGTTCCCGCAGTTCAACGCGTCGGTTGACATGTCCACCGGCGAGATCGTGCTCAAGCAGTACGTGCACGTCGGCATCGCGGTCGACACCGACCGCGGGCTGCTCGTGCCCGTCATTCGCGACGTGGACAGGAAGAACATCCTGCAGCTCGCGGCCGAGCTGGCGGCGGTGTCCGAGAAGGCGCGCGCCGGCAAGACGACGATCGAGGAGATGCAGGGCGGCTGTTTCACCATCACCAACCTCGGCGGCATCGGCGGCACGCACTTCACGCCGATCGTCAATCACCCCGAGGTGGCGATCCTGGGCCTGTCGCGCGCGCGCACGGAACCGGTGTGGAAGGACGGGGCGTTCGTGCCGCGGCTGATGCTGCCGCTCTCGCTCTCCTACGATCACCGCGCGATTGACGGCGCCGACGGCATCCGCTTCCTGCGCTGGGTGGCCGAGGCGCTGGAGCAGCCGTTCCTGCTCTCGCTCCAGGGGTGAATTGACGATCTCCGGCCGGCCTGGGGGCCGCGCCGGCCGGGCACCTGTTTCGCCATGCACACGACCCAACTCGCGATTCTCGGCGGCGGACCGGGCGGTTACGCCGCGGCGTTCATGGCCGCCGATCTCGGGCTCAGCGTCACGCTGATTGACGAAGAGGCCAATCCCGGCGGCGTCTGCCTCTATCGCGGGTGCATCCCGTCGAAGGCGCTGCTGCACGCGGCCAGGCTGATCAACGAGACGAAGCAGGCGGCGGAATGGGGCATGACCTTCGGTCCGCCGGCCATCGACCTCGACAGGCTGCGCGGGTGGAAGCAGGGCATCGTCGATCGGCTGACCGGCGGGCTGGGGCAGCTGTCGAAGCAGCGGAAGATCACCTACCTGCGCGGTCGCGGCGAGATCCTCGATCCCCGCACCCTCGTCGTGCGCGCCGCCGGGGGCGAGCAGCGCGTGCAGTTCGGGCACGCCATCCTCGCCACGGGCTCGTCTCCCACCAGGGTGCCGGGCGTGTCGATCGACAGCCCGCGCGTGCTCGACTCCACCTCGGCGCTCGAACTCGCCAGCGTCCCGAAGCGGCTGCTGGTGGTCGGCGGCGGCTACATCGGGCTGGAACTCGGCACGGTGTTCGCCGCGCTCGGATCGGCGGTCACCGTGGTGGAGATGACCGATGGCCTGCTGCCGGGAGCCGATCGCGACCTGGTCGCCATCCTCGCGCGCCGCGTCGGCGCGATGTGCGAGGCGGTGCTGCTCAACACGAAGGTGTCTGGCGTAACGGAGGACCGCGACGGCCTGCGGGTCACCTTCGAGGGCGCCAGCATCGCCAGGCGCGAGGACGTCTTCGACCAGGTGCTGGTGTCCGTGGGACGTCGTCCGAACTCGAAGATTCCCGGACTCGAGCGGACGCGCGTGAAGGTGAACGCGCGGGGCTTCCTCGAGGTGGACGGGCAGCGGCGGACCGCGGAGCCGACGATCTTCGCCATCGGCGATGTCGCCGGCGAGCCGATGCTGGCGCACAAGGCGAGCGCGGAGGGCCGGCTGGCCGTCGAGGTGATCGCGGGGCGGAAGGCGGCCTTCGAGCCGGCCGCCATCCCCGCGGTGGTGTTCACCGACCCGGAACTCGCCTGGTGCGGCCCCACCGAGGCGCAGGCGCGCGCCGAGGGACGCGACATCGAGGTCACGCGGTTCCCGTGGGCCGCCTCGGGCCGCGCCATCACCCTCGATCGCACCGACGGCGTCACGAAGCTCATCTTCGACCGGCCCACCGGCCGCCTGCTCGGGATGGGCATTGTCGGGCCCGGCGCGGGTGAGCTGATCGCCGAGGGCGTGCTCGCCGTCGAGATGGCGGCGACGGCCGAGGACCTGGGGCTCACCATCCACCCCCATCCGACGCTGTCGGAGACGGTGATGGAGGCGGCCGACGCCTTCCACGGCACGGCGACGCACATCTTCAGGCCGAGGAAGAAGTAGACGGGCCGCCCGGTTCCGGCGCGCCGTTACTCCTCGATCGGCCGCGCCCGATCGACGATTGCGCCGAGGTCGAGCCCGTCAGGCAGCGTGCCGAACTCGGTGAAGCCGTTCTCCGCGATGCGCGAGGCCACGAAGCCGTCGGCGACCGCGGGCGGCGCCGCCCGCACGAGCAGCGAGGCCTGCAGGCCGCGGACGAGGCGCGACACCAGGCGCCGCGCGCCGCCAGCCGCGGCATCCGGCGGCGTGTGCCGCAGATCGCCGGCGAGCGAGGCGACGAACGCGTCGAGCCTGGCGTCGGCGCCGCGCGCCGCGTCGGCCTCGGCCAGCAGCGCGTCGACGCACGCCGGCTCGCGTGTGATCGCCCGCAGCACGTCGAGGCACATCACGTTGCCCGAGCCCTCCCAGATGGAGTTCACCGGCGCCTCGCGGTAGAGCCGCGGCAGGATCGACTCCTCCACGTAGCCGCTGCCGCCCAGGCACTCCATCGCTTCGCCCACCGCGTGCACGGTGCGCTTGCACACCCAGTACTTGCCGGCGGCCGTGGCGGCCCGCGCGAAGGCGTGCGCGCCAGCCACGCCGGCGGCCGTCTCGTCGTAGGCGCGCGCCAGCCTGAGCATCAAGGCGGTGGACGCCTCGGCTTCGAGGGCGAGATCGGCGAGGACGTTGCGCATCAGCGGCTGGTCGATGAGCCGGCGACCGAACGCACGCCGGTGCGCCGTGTGATGCAGTGCCTGCATCACCGCGTGCCGGAGCAGCGCCGAGGAGCCAATCACGCAGTCGAGCCGCGTGTGCGCCACCATGTCCATGATCGTGGCGACGCCGCGGCCGTCCTCGCCGAGCATCCACGCGTGCGCGCCGTCGAGCTCGATTTCGCCCGATGCGTTCGAACGGTTGCCGAGCTTGTCCTTCAATCGCATCACGAGGATGCGGTTTCGCGTGCCGTCGGGCAGCAGCCGGGGCAGGACGAAGCAGGTGAGCCCGCGATCGGTGTGCGCCAGCGCGAGGAAGACGTCGCTCATCGGCGCCGAGCAGAACCACTTGTGTCCCGAGAGCACGTACTCGGCGCCCGGGCCGCGCGCGGGGCCAGCAGCCTCGGCGCGCGTGGTGTTGGCGCGCACGTCGCTGCCGCCCTGCTTCTCGGTCATCGCCATCCCGCACAGCGAGCCGAGCTTCCGGCCTGCCGGCAGCGGGCGTGGATCGTAATCGGTCGAGGTCAGGTGCGGCACCCACTCGGCGGCCAGCGATGCCGTCGCCTGCAGCGCGGGCACGGCGGCAAACGTCATCGTGATGGGGCAGCCGTGGCCCGACTCCGCCTGGGTGAAGACGTGGTACATCGCGGCGCGCGCCACGTGAGCGCCCGGCCGGCGGTGACGCCACGGCAGCGCATGGAGCTCGTGCGCCACGGCCGTGCGCATCAGCTCATGCCAGGCGGGATGGAACTCCACCTCGTCGATCCGATGGCCGAAGCGATCGTGCGTGCGCAGCAAAGGCGGGTTGGTGTTGGCCTGCGCGCCCCAGTGCATGGGTTCGCCGGCCGCGGCGGCGCCGAGCAGCCGCGCGCGCTCGACGGCCCAGGCCGCACCCTCGCGCGAAAGCCCTTCGACCAGCGCGCGGTCGCAGGCGAACAGGTTCACCCCTTCCAGAGGCGGGGGCTGGTTCAGGACCTCATGGGTAGAGGAGGGCAGGACGAGAGCAAACGCTGGACCGGCGGGCATGGACCACCTCGATGGGCACAGCACGGTGCCCCGCGAAGCCGCCGGCAGGCGGAAGCCGGACCGGAATGGCTGGCCTGGGGGTCGGGCCGCGCGCCCGGGCCGCGCGCCGGCTCCTCACGTCGCGTCAAGCATACGCCGCGCGGTGGCAAATGCATCCCGGAGCATGGCCTGCGTCAGCCGCCCCGTGTTCGTGTTCTGGCGGCTCGGGTGGTAGGCCATGACCAGCGCTGGCACGTCGTGGCCCGGGCGCCGGCGGGAGGCGCCGGCAGGTGGCCAGGAGACCGAGGGCACCCAGATGGCGCCGTGCGCGAAGGCCGGACGCGGCCGGACCAGGGCGCCGAGACGCGCGAGCCACGAGAAGAAGGCGCCGGTGGCGATCTGCCCGAGCGCCAGCACGACGCGCAGTTGCGTCAGGCAGGCGAGTTCGGCATCGAGGTGCACCGTACAGTGGCCGATTTCCTCCGGCGTCGGCTTGTTCTGCGGCGGAGCGCATCGCACGGTGGCCGCGATGAAGGCGTCGTGCAGCTCGAGACCGTCGTCGATCGACCGCGTGAAGGGCTGGTTGGCGAAGCCGTGCGCGTGCATCGCCTCCATGAGGAAGTCGCCGGAGCCGCCGGGCGCATCGCCGGTGAAGACGCGACCGGTGCGGTTGGCGCCGTGGGCGGCCGGCGCGAGCCCCAGCACGAGCAGGCGCGCGCCCGGATCGCCGAAGCCGGGGACCGGACGGCCCCAGTAGGTGTCGTCGCGGTGCGCGCGCTTCTTCTCGCGGGCGATGCGCTGGCAGTAGGCCCGCAGGCGCGGACAGCGCTCGCAGGCGATGATGGCCTCGCGCACGGGCGCGAGGCAGCGACGCGCCGGCTGCCGGGAGGCCGTGACCATGCCAGGCGTCCGGTCAGGACCGCGCGGCCTGGAGCGCGTCGGCCTGCTTGTGCGCGTGATAGGAACTGCGCACGAGCGGGCCCGATTCGACGTGGCCGAACCCGAGATCGAGGGCGATGCGCTTCAGCTCGGCGAACTCCGCCGGCGTGTAGTAGCGCATCATCGGCAGGTTCGACTCCGCCGGGCGGAGGTACTGGCCGATCGTGAGGATCTCGACGCCCACGCCGCGCAGGTCGCGCAGCACCGCGACCAGCTCGTCCCACTCCTCGCCCAGGCCCACCATGAGCCCCGACTTGGTGGGGATGTGCGGCGCGTGCGCCCGGGCGCGCTCCAGCAACTCGAGCGTGCGCGCGTAGCGACCGCCCGATCGGGCCAGCCGGTAGAGCCGCGGCACCGTCTCGGTGTTGTGGTTCAGCACGTCGGGGCCGGCATCGAGCACCGCGCGCAGCGACTCGGCGTTGCCCTGGAAGTCGGGAATCAGCACCTCGATCCGTACGCCCGGCCGACGGGCGCGGATCTGGCGGACCGACTCGGCGAAGATGAAGGCGCCGCCGTCAGCCAGATCGTCGCGATCCACCGACGTGATGACGACGTACTTCAGTTCGAGCGTGGCAACCGCATCGGCCACCCGCGCCGGCTCCGTGAGGTCGTAGGTGGGCGGCTTGCCGTGCGTGATGGCGCAATAGCCGCACGCGCGCGTGCACACGTCGCCGAGGATCATGAACGTGGCGGTGCCGTAGTGCCAGCACTCGCCGATGTTGGGACAGTGCGCTTCCTCGCACACCGTGTTCAGCTTCAGCCCGCGCATCAGCTGCTTCAGCCGGACGTAGTTCTCCGAACCCGGCGCGCGCACCTTCAACCACTCGGGCTTGGGCTCGCGCGGCCGCTCACGCAGGCGGTCTGGGGGGATCACGCTGCTCATCCCGGAGATCGTATCATCCCGGCCGGAGGCAGGCATGCGACGACTGTGGGCCGTGGGCCGGTGGGCGGCGCTGGTGGTGCTGCTGGCGGCCGCGCTGGTGCTGGGGCGGCTGTGGTACGCGCTGCCGGTCGTCAGCGGCACCTTGAAGCTGCCTGGCGCGACGGCGCCCATCGAGGTGCTGCGCGACGAATACGGCATTCCCCACATCCGGGCGGCCAGCGAGGCCGACGCGATCTTCGGCCTCGGCGTCGTCCACGCGCAGGATCGGCTGTGGCAGCTCGAGTTCCAGCGGCGGCTCGGCGCCGGACGCCTGGCGGAGATCCTCGGCGAGGCGGCGCTTCCCACCGACCGGCTGTTCCGCACGCTCGGTCTGCACCGCGCCGCCGTGCGGGCCATCGCGACGCTCTCGCCCGAGGCCCGCCGGCTGCTGGAGGCCTACGTGGCGGGCGTCAACGCGGTGATCGCCTCGCGATCGAGCCAGCAGTTGCCCATCGAGTTCGCCATCTTCGGCGTCCGGCCCGAGCCGTACACGCCGGCCGACGTCCTGGCGTGGGCGAAGGTGATGGCGCTGACCTTGAGCACGAACTACCGCGACGAGATGCTGCGCGCGAAGATCGCCGCGCGCGTCGGCGCCGACGGGGCGCAGGCGCTGCTGCCCGCCTACAGCGACGAGTGGCCGCTGATCCTGCCGCATGGCCTGACGCCGGCGGCCGCGCCGCCGGTTGCGGCGCCCGTGACGGAAGCGCCGGCCGGAGGGGCGGCCGTCTCGCCGGCCGACTGGCTCGCGCGCCTCGCGCGGCTCGCCTCGACCGTTCCCGATTCGCCGTACGTGACCAGCGCGCTGGGCGCCAGCAACAACTGGGTGGTGTCGGGCGCGCGCTCGGCCACCGGCAGGCCGCTGCTCGCCAACGACCCGCACCTGGGCGCACGGCTGCCCTCCACCTGGTACCTGGCCCACCTCGAGGGCGGCCGCATCAACGCGATTGGCGCCACGCTGCCCGGCGCGCCGGGCATCGTCATCGGACACAACGCGCGAATCGCCTGGGGCGTCACCAACCTCATGGCGGATGTGCAGGACCTCTACGTCGAGCGGCTCAATGCGAAGGGCGAGGCCGGGTACGACGGGCGATGGGAACCGCTGCAGATCGTCACCGAGATCATCCGCGTCAAGGGGGCAGCCGATGTGCCGATCGCCGTGCGGATCACGCGCCACGGACCAATCGTCAGCGACACCTTCGAACACCCCGCCAGCGAGGCGCTGGCGCTGCGATGGACGGCGCTCGATCCCGACGACACCACGATCGAGGCGTTCTTCGGCGTCATGGCCGCCGGCACGTGGGACGAGTTCACGCACGCGCTGTCGGCCTACCGCGCGCCGATCCAGAACTGGGTCTACGCCGACGTCGACGGCAACATCGGGTACCTGGCGCCGGGCCGGCTGCCGATTCGGGCCGCGGGCGACGGGACGCTGCCCGTGCCCGGCTGGGTGTCAACCTACGAGTGGACCGGCTTCGTGCCCGAGCGCGACTTGCCCCGCGCGTTCAATCCGCCCGAAGGGCTGCTGGTGACGGCCAACAACCAGGCGCTGCCCGCTGGCGCGTTCCCTCTCATCTCGACGAACTGGGAACCGGGGTACCGCGCGCAGCGGATCCTGGAGCGCCTTCGCACGGCCGACCGGCTGTCGGCCGACGACTTCGCGCGGCTGCACGCCGACGTGCAGTCGGCCCAGGTGCCCGCGCTGCTGCCCTGGATGCTTGACCGGACCAGCCCACCGGACGAGGCGGGTCGCGCCGCGCTCGAGCGCCTGCGGCAGTGGGACGGCCAGGTCACGCGCGACAGCGCCGGAGCCGCCATCTTCATGCACTGGTACCGGCGGTTCACGCGCGCCCTCTGGGAGGACGATCTCGGCGACGCCCTGTGGCACGAGTACGACGCGCTGCCGCACTGGGTGGGCAAGGCCATGCACCGGCTGGTGCGGCGTGAGGACACGGCGTGGTGCGACGACGGCCGGACGGCCGGACGTGAGACGTGCGAGAGCCTGCTGTCCCGGTCGCTGCAGGCCGCCATCGCCGACATGCGCGAGACCTACCGCACCGACGACCAGTCGCGCTGGAGGTGGGGGCGCGCCAACGTGGTGACCTTCGCGCACCTGCCCCTCGAGGCCGTGCCGGGGCTGCGCCGGGTGTTCAGCCGCCGCGCCGAGCACGCCGGGCACGCCTTCACGGTGACGCCCACCATGCGCGTGCAGGATCAGACCGTGATCTCCTCGTATCGGGAGATTCTGGACGTGTCCGACTGGGACCGCTCCAGGTTCATCCACCCGCTGGGGCAGTCGGGACAGCTGCTCAGCGGTCACTACGACGACCTGCACGACCTGTGGCGCGCCGTCGGGTATGTGCCGATGCGATATTCGCGCGGGGCGGTCGATGCGGCGGTGCGATCGCGGTTGCGCATCGAACCGTGAGGCGCGATCAGGACTCCACGTGACCGCGGCGGATCGACCAGTCGTACTTGCAGCGGTGACACTCCCAGAAATACCGCGTGGGCGTGGCCTCGATGAACTTCACTTCCCGCGACTCGCAGCGGGGACACGCGCTCGGGGCGGCGTCGGTGGGCCAGTCGGTTCGGCGCCGGCCGCCGCGGGTGTAGCCCCGGCGGTCGGTTCCGCTCCGGCGTTCGGGCTGACTGGGATCCCAGGTCGGCATGACGCCAGCATTATCGGCCACCGCCGGCCGCGCCTTCAGATCGAGCCGCCCGTCGGGCGATAATCGCCGGCCATCACCCGGCCGGTCGGGACGGCGCCGCGCGGCCGGTCGCCGCGGGCACCGCCGGGTCGCGGTCGCGAGGAGTCAACGTGCCAGGACCCCTGCACGGCGTGCGGGTGCTCGAGTTCACGTCGGTGGTGCTCGGCCCGTGGGCCTGCCAGCTGCTCGGCGACATGGGCGCCGACGTCATCAAGGTCGAACCGCCGGGCGGTGACAGCAACCGCCGGGTCGGACCGGCGCGCCATCCGGGCATGGGCGCCTTCTTCCTCACCTGCAACCGCAACAAGCGCGGCATCGTGCTCGATCTGAAGCAGGAGCCTGGACGTCAGGCGGCACTGGACCTGGCCGCCACCGCCGACGTGCTGGTGCACAACTTCAGGCCCGCCGCGCTCAGACGGCTGCGCCTGGACTACGCCCACGTGCACGCGCGCAATCCCCGCATCGTCTTCTGCGGCACCTACGGGTTCGGCAGCCAGGGACCCAAGGGAGACGAACCGGCCTACGACGACTCCATCCAGGCGGCCAGCGGCCTGGCGATGTTCCAGGCGGCACTGTCGGGACAGCCCGGGTTCGTGCCGACCATCGTCTGCGACAAGACGACCGCGCTGGCGGTGGTGTCGGCCGTGATCGCCGCCCTGTTCCACCGCGAGCGGACAGGAGAGGGCCAGGAGGTCGAGGTGCCCATGTTCGAGACCATGGTCGGCTTCCTCGCCGCCGAGCACCTCCAGGGGCAGGTCTTCGACCCGCCGGAGGGCCCGGCAGGCTATCCGCGCGTGCTGAGCCGGTACCGCCGCCCGTACCGCACGCGGGACGGCTACCTGGCGGTGCTGCCGTATCTCGACGAGCACTGGCGGGCGTTCTGTGGCATCGCCGGCCGCGCCGACCTCGCCGACGATCCGCGCTACGCGCGACTCGCCGATCGCTCGGCGCGCATCGACGAGGTCTACGCCGAGACCGAGCGGATCGTCGCCACCCGGACGACCGGCGACTGGGTCGACGCGCTGCGGCAGACGAGCGTGCCCTTCACCGAGGTCCGCGCGTACGAGGATCTCGCCGAGGACGACCACTTGCGCGCCACCGGGTTCTGGCAGACGGTTGAGCACGCCTCGGAGGGGCGGTTGAGGCTGCCCGGCATCGCCACGAGGTTCGCCGCCACCCCGGGGGCGATCCAGCGCCTGCCGCCGCGGCTGGGCGAGCACAGCGTCGAGATCCTGCGCGAAATCGGCTACGACCGGGCCCGGATCGACGCCCTGCTGAGCAGCGGCGTGACGCTCCAGGCAGGCGGGCGGTAGGGCATGAAGGGCGCGCGGCTGCGCAGCGCCTCGATCGTGACTGCCGTCGCGCTGCTGTGCGCGCCCGCATCCGCGCACGCCGCCAGCGACCGGATCGCCCAGGTGGTGCCCGCCGTGGTCGGACGGCCGGCGCGCATCCGGGTCACCGCGGGCCGCGTGGTGGTACGTGGCGAGCCCCGGGCGGACATCTCCGTCGAGGTGGAGCGCGACGTGCCCGACGGCCAGGCGCCCGGTGCGCTGCCGGTACGGATCGAGCCCGAGGACGACGCCTTGTACGTGAGCGCGCTTCAGCCCGGCGACTCGCGCGATCCCGCCCTGCGGGCGCGCGTGGTGCTCGCGGTGCCGATCGACACGGCGGTGCTGGTGGAGGTTGGCGAGGGCGAGTGCGAGGTGAGCGGCGTGCGCGCGCCGCTGCAGGTGAAGGTGGAGCGCGGCGGCATTCGTCTCGACCGCGTGTCGGGCATCGTCCGCGCGGAGACGCGGACGGGCGACATCCAGGTGGAGCAGGCCGAACTGACGCCGGAGGGCCTGCTGCGGCTGCGCGCCCTGTCGGGCGATGTCTCGGTGCGCCTGGCCTCGCGCCCGCGCGATGCACGCGTGATTCTGCTCACGCTCAGCGGCCGCGTCGTGTCGTCGCTGCCGCTCGAGGAGCGCGGCGGGCCGGGCCGCCGCATCCGGGAGGCCGTCATCGGCACGGGCAAGGCGTTGCTCTCGGTGGACGTGGTGCGGGGAGACATCCGGCTGGAGGTGCCCTGAGGCCAGGCAGGCCGGGTGACGGCACGCAGGCCCGGGTGCCGCCTGCCTCCGGCCGGGTGTGGGCCCCCGAGGGGTGGCTACCGGCCGCGAGCCGTCTGTCCCGGTCTCGAACTCCGACCTGAAACGCCCTTGATCCCCATGACGGCAGGTCGTAGACTGGCCAGCAATGGAATCTCGTTCCGCATTGCGGAATGACGAGTCGGCCCGTACCGGTTCCTCTCCGGCCAGCGAGCGCCCCCAGGAACGACCAACGTCGCTCGACAAGGCGCTGGAGTTGTGCGAGATCCTGGCCGGTGCGGCCAGGGGCCTGTCCATCAAGGAACTGGCGCAGGCTTCCAGGCTGCCCGCGCCCACCGTGCATCGTCTGCTGGGCGTGTTGCGGCGCCGCGGCTATGTTCGCCAGGACGAAGACTCGGGCCGCTACGCGCTCGGTCTGAAGATGCTCGACCTCAGCTTCCGCTGGCTCGGGCGTTCGGAACTGCGGCTGCACGCCTACCCGGTCGTGCGGGAGTTCGTGCTGCGGACGGGCTCGCGGGCGTTCGTGGCCGTGGCGGCCACCGGCGAGGTCACGTACGTGTGGGCGGCCGGGCCTGACGAAGTGGCCATGCACACCACGCACGGGCGGGAGATGCCCGCGCACTGCGCGATCTACCTGCGGGAGCCGGCGGTCACCGGGCGGCGCCTGAGCTGCCTCAGGCTCGTGCAGGCGTCCGATGTGGCGCGGGGTGAGGAGGTCGTGCGGCGGTTCGGCGTGGCCGACGGCGGCTCGACGGCGCCGCGGCTCAACTGCACGTGCGCGCCGGTCTTCGACTACACGGGCCGGGAGGTCGCGCGCGTGGGATTGTTCGGCCATGGGGCAGACGACGGCCTGCTGTGCCGCGAGACCCAGCGGCAGGCCTGGGAGCTGGCGCGGCTGGTGTCGGTCAGGCTCGGCCATCTGCCGGCCGCGGCCTTTTCGGTCACGGCATGACGGCCCGGTGGTGAACCGGACCGGGGCTGGCGCGCATCCGGGGGCGTGGTGCTCCCGATGACGAGAGCGTTCCCGCGAGGACGCAAGGAGGAGACGACAAGGTGGCTTACATCATCACCGAGCCCTGCATCGGCACCAAGGACACGGCGTGCGTGGACGTGTGCCCGGTGGACTGCATCCACCCGCGCAAGGACGAGCCGGAGTTCGCCACGGCCGAGATGCTCTACATCCACCCGGACGAGTGCATCGATTGCGGCGCCTGCGTTCCGGCGTGCCCGGTCGAAGCGATCTTCGCGCTGGACGAAGTGCCCGAGAAGTGGAAGCACTTCATCCCGGTGAACGCAGAGTATTATCAGAAGTAGCGCGCGGTGGGATGGCCCCCGTCAGGGGCGGGGGTCAATCCGGCTGTGAGGACGCCCAGATGGGACTCATCGACCATCGCTTCGAGGACAACATCATCACGACCAGCGTCGATCAGGTGCTGGCGTGGGCCCGCAAGTCGTCGCTGTGGCCCATGGGATTCGGGCTCGCCTGCTGTGCCATCGAGATGATGGCCGCCGGCGGACCCCGCTTCGACATCGCGCGGTTCGGCGCCGAGGTGTTCCGGGCCTCGCCGCGGCAGGCCGATCTGATGATCGTGGCCGGCACGGTCACCAAGAAGATGGCGCCGATCCTGCGGCGGCTCTACGACCAGATGCCCGAGCCGAAATGGGTGATCTCGATGGGCTCGTGCGCGAACGCGGGCGGCCCGTTTCCCACCTACAGCGTGGTGCAGGGCGTGGACAAGATCGTGCCGGTCGACGTGTACGTCTCGGGCTGTCCTCCGCGTCCCGAGGCGCTGCTCTACGGCCTGATGCGGCTGCAGGACAAGATCCTCAAGGAAACCGCGGTGCTGCGCCGCGAGCGCGTCATCCCGGCTGGCGCCAGCGAGCCGGTGCTCGTCGAGGACAGGAGCTAGCGATGTCGGCCGTCGCCACCTTTCTCCGCCGGGTGTTCCTCGTCGATCTCTTCAAGGGCCTCTGGCTGACGCTGCGTTACACGCCCCAGCCGGCCTTCACGTTCCAGTACCCGGCCGAGCGGCGGCCGGTGGCGCCGCGCTACCGCGGCGTGCTGCGGCTGCAGGTGGATCCCGAAACGGGCGCCCAGACCTGCATCGTGTGCGATCAGTGCGCCAAGGCGTGTCCCGACGATCTGATCACGCTCGGCGGCCACCGCGAGCCGGGGCAGAAGATCAAGGCGCTGGACTACTTCGACTTCAACCTCTCGCGCTGCTCCTTCTGCGGGTTGTGCGCCGAGGTGTGCCCGACCAAACCGGTGAAGGCCCTCGTGATGAGCGAGGACTACGAGATCGGCAGCTACGATCGCATGTCGCAGGTGATGCGGATCGACGACATGTACGACGGCCTGCCCATCGAGCCCTACGAGCGCTGAGGGATGCCGGCCCCGGTGCCCTGACGGGTTCGACACCCGCGCGCCGACGGGCGCGCCGTCGCGAGGACGCCCTCCATGCGGAACCACCGGACGCGTCTCGTGCTGCCCGCCGCCGTCGCGGGTCTCGCCTGCCTGCTGTCTGCCGTCCCGAAGGCCGCGCGCGATGCGCCGGTCGTCGCCGCGCTGCAGGCGGAACTCGGCGACATGCTCTATCGCGAGGGCCGGTTTCGCGACGCGGTGGAGCCGTACGAGCAGGCCTTCATCGCGGCCGCGCCGGATCGCCGGCCCGCGCTGGGCCGGCAACTCACCCGCGCGCTGCTGCGCTCGGCCGAGTTCAGGCGCGCACGCGACGTGGCCTTCCAGGTGTCGATGCTCGATCCGTCGGATCCCGAATCGATTGCGCTCGAGGCCGACACGCTCTGGGCGGCCGGACTGTTCGAGGAGGCCGAGGCGTCCTATCGCCGGGCCCTGCAGGTGAATCCCGATACCCCGCGGGCGCACAACGGCCTCGCGCGCGCGCTGCTCGCGCGCGGCGACCCGGAAGAGGCGATGGCCGAGGCGCGCGCCGCGATCCTCGCCGAACCCTGGGAGCCCGACTGGCATCACACGATGGGCAGCGTCTACCAGGCGGGCCGGCGCTACCGGGAGGCCGCCGACGCGTTCACGCGCTACGTCGTCCTGTTGCCCTACCGCGAGACCAACGACGTCGCCATCTGGGCCATCCAGCAGGTGAGGTTCCTGCGGGCGTTCGGATCCCGCGAGCCGCTGCGTCCCCGGCGGGAATCGGCTGACGCCGTGCACCGGATCCCGTTCCGGCTCGAGCGCGACAAGATCCTGGTCACCGCCCGCGTGAACGGCGGACGCGAGATGCCGTTCGTGGTCGACACCGGCGCGGAGATGATGGTGGTCACCCGGCCGGTTGCCGAGAAGCACGACGTCCGCCCTGACGTCTACACGCTGACGGCCGGCGTCGGCGGCCTCGGCATGCGGGCCGTGCTGAAGGGCCGCGTCAACCGCTTCCAGGCGGGGACGCTCGACCTCGAGAACGTGCCGACGCTGATCAAGAGTCCGCCGCTGGCGGACATGCCGACGGGCGAGGCCGAGAGCTTCAACCCGATCGCCTTCGGCTACTCGATGGAGATCGACTACCGCAACCGCGTGCTCGTGATGGCGCGCGCGCTCGAGGAGGGAAGTGCTGGAGCGGAGCGGCTGCCGATGCGGGTGCACCGGCTGGCGCTCGTGCGCGGCCTCATCAACAGGGACAACCCGGCGCCGTTCGTCATCGACACCGGCGGCCAGGTGATCTCGATCAGCCGATCCACGGCCGCGGCGCTGCAGCTGCGCCCTCCGCGCCACATCCCGCTGAAGGTGTACGGGGCATCCGGCCTCGATGACAGTGCGTTCCTGATGCCCGGACTTCACCTGACGTTCGACAGGGTCGAACTGGCGAACACGGCCGTGGCCGTGCTCGATCTCGACGCGCCCAGCGCGCTGCTCGGCCTGGATCTGGGCGGCATCGTCGGCCACAAGTTCCTGAGCCGGTACCGGGTGGCGATCGATCTGCCACGCAGCGAGATGCGGCTGCAGTAGGGCAGCGCGACCTCACGCGCGGCCGCGCGGCGGCCTGACGCATCGGCACCGGAGAACCCGCGCCGGACGACACGCCCGCGTGCCCGACGCGGCCAGGACAGGCGGCGGGGCTGATGGATGTCGCCGCGCCCGTCTCGGTGCGACGCGGCACTTCCACCACGGACTGCTAGAAGTCGAATCCCACCCAGACCGTGAAGCGCGACTTGCGGAACGCGCTGCTGCCGCCGTTGATCGCAAACAGCGCGTCTTCCCATTGCCGGTTGAAGAGCGTACGCCACGACCAGTCGAAGTGGATTGGGAAGCCCAGCGCGAAGGTCTGGAGCCCGATGCCGTAGGAGGCGCGGCCGTCCTGCAGCCTGAAGCCGGAGATCGTCTGCGCCGGTCCGAACACCGGCTCGTAGGACTGCGTGACCGGATTGGCCACGTAGCCGATCACCGGGCTGTACACCTCGTCGCGGCTGGTGGAGAACGTGAAGGGGATGCTGGTGAACCTGGCGCCACCGATGCCGAAGAAGAACGCCCCCCTGATGCCACCCAGCACGCCGATCGGCGTCAGGAACGCCTGCACCAGCGGGAAGCGCAGCTCGGCGTTGGCGAAGAAGCCCTCGTTGCCCACGAACTGGAGGTAGTCGTAACCGCGGAGCTCGGAGTTGCCGCCGAAGAAGAAGAAGTTGGGGGCGTCGCCCCAGCTCTTGTAGCCCTTGGCGCGTACGGCGAACAGACCGGTGGCGCCGATGCGGAAGTACTTCCGCACGTCGACGTCGGCCGTCGTGCTGCTCAGGCTGTTGCCCATCTTCGGCGCGGTCTCGAGCGACAGGCGCATGGTGTCGCCCGACAGCGGCCCGAACTGGCGGAAGATCGTCGTCTCGCGCACGAACGCCGCGCCGACCGGATACGCCGTTCCGCGACGGAAGACGGTCGTGCCGTAGGCCTGCTGCTGATAGTAGTCGGCGAGGTACTCCAGCAGCGGATCGTTGTACTTCTCCTCGTAGTTGACGATGCCGCCGAACAGCTCGATGCGGTTCGAGCGGTTGAGCGGGTAGATGCCGAACGCCGACGCGCCCCGCGAGGTCCGCGTGGCGATCGCCTGGTCGCGATCGAGGAAGCCGAAGCCGGGGTCGTAGAGCAGGCCCGGCTGCAGGCCGTAGAAGAAGAGCGTGGACGAGTACCCCTGCAGGGCGTACTGGAAGCGGTGTGACAGGTTGACGTACGAGCCCGAGTAGGTGCGGTACTGCGACACCGAGGCGGCGTAGAAGTTGAACTGCTTGTCGCCGAGCACGTCGCTGAAGGTGATCTGCGTGCCGCCGAAGAAGTCGCCGCCGCTGGTGACGCCGATGGCGACCGGCGGCCGGCCGTCGAGGAACATCTTCTCGAACGTGCCCTTGCGGCGCTGGTTGGCCGGCAGCAGCGCGTGGGTGAGCGGCGCCTGGAAGTCGATCACCGGTCCCGGCGCGCCGAAGTCGGCCGAGGCGGCCGTCGCCACCGGCTCCTTCGGCACGATCGTGTGCACCCCGTAATCGCCCTTGTAGTAGGTGACGAACGCGATCCTGGTGTCAGCGGGCTTCTCCGCGCCGGCCTCGCGCAGCGGCACCGGCGACAGGTTCCCGGTGAGCGTGTCGGTGTACTGCCGCAGCTCGCCCGTCGCGAGCGTGAGCGTCCAGATGTTGTAGATGTTGTCGTTGCGCGCCACCTCGGGCTCCACCGGCTTGGCGGGATCGGTGGCCGTCGAGGAGAACACCAGCGTGCCGGCGTCCAGGAACTGCGCCGCCGAGTCGTCGTGCGTCCCGAAGGTGAGCTGCGTCTTCTTCTTCGTGTCGAGGTCCAGGCGGAACAGCTTGTCGTTGCCGCTGATCCGCGAGACGTAGACGAGCGACCTGCCGTCGGGCGAGAACGTCGGCGCGTAGTCGGCGAACTCGTCCTTGGTCACGTTCTGCAGATCGCGCGTCTGCAGGTCGAGCATCCAGATGTCGCCGGTGGCGTTCTGCAGGGCGGAGAAGGCGACGTAGCGGCCGTCGGGCGAGATGTCGGGCGATTCCGGCGAGTCGACCTGCGGCAGCTCGATCCGGTCCTCGTACCTGCCCGTGACCGCGTTCTGGATCATCAGGGCCCGGTATTTCTCCTTGCGGACGAAATACGCCAGCCGGTCGCCGGCCGGCGCCCACGACACCCACGGCACCGTGTTCCAGCGCGCACCCGGCACGGCGATGTACTCGAAGCCCCTCGACGGATCGAAGCCCTTCGTGAGGTTGCGCACCACCTCGCCGTCCTTGGTCGAGATGAGGACGATGTCGAGTTCCTGATCGCGGCGGTTGCCGACGACGGCCGCCATCAGATCGCCGGAAGGCGAGGGCTCGATCGAGAGGACCGCCGAGTAGCGGGTCTTCTCGGGGTTGGGCGCGAGGTTGCGCCCGTAGTCGGTGGGCCGCTCCTTGTCGCGGAACGGCTTGAAGCGATCCTTGAGGTACTTCTGGAACTGCTCGTCGAACTCCTCGCTCGACACCTTGAAGGCGTCCTGGTAGGCGCTGTCGCCGCCGCCGATCACGTTCTTGCGCAGCGCGAAGAGGAACTGGCGGATCCCCTCCTTGCCCCACTTCGACTCCATGAACTCGAAGGCGGCATGCCCGAGGTTGTAGACCATGCGGGCGTTGTTGAAGTCGCCGTACCCCTCCATCTCGCTCATCTTCGGGACGTTCTCGGCGACGGCCACGTCGCGGACCGTCATCAGGTCGAGCGGCCGCCACACCCCGGCGAGGAAGTCCGACAGGCCCTCGTCGACCCAGAGCGGCACGTTCCGCCGGATGAGCGAGCGGGGGATGATGTCGAACTCGAAGATGTGCGTCAGCTCGTGAACGATGAGCCGGTAGAGCTGATCGGTGGGTTCGTCGATCGGCAGCACCAGGCGGGAGCGGGAGGGCTCGGCAAACGCCGCGACGCCCTCGGGCACGTCACCCTGCATGATGTTCTGCTGCTGGAACTCGCTCTGGGTCTTGAAGACGACCATCGGCACCTTGAAGGCCAGGTCGTGCTTGAGGTCGGAGCTGATCTGCTGGTAGGCGCTCTCGGCGTAGCCGGCCACGCGCTCGAGGTGGCTCTCGAGTTCCGGGTAGTAGTAGATCTCGAAGTGCTCCGTCGTGTAGATGTGCCACTCGAAGTTGTCGTACTTGACCCGGTTCTTCCCGTAATAGGGAACGAACGGGGTCTGGGCCATCGCCTCCGCTGCCGCGAAGACGATCAGCAGCGTGAGCGCCGCCGCGCGAATCGCGCGCCGGGTTCTCGTGCGCATGGCGTCACCTCGAAACGTGTGGGTCAGCAGGGTCGGCACCGTCAAGTACGCCATGTTACTTGGGTTCCACGGGCCCCGCAAACGGCTCTCGCGAGCCTTCCGCGCCTCGCGCCGCCGCGCGCCGCTCATTGGATCGCGCGGCGCGCGGTGGCGCCGTGGCGCCACGGCGACGGCCGTTGGATTCCAGCCCCGGCACCTGCCTGGCGCCTCCGCCCGCGCCCTCCCGGGCGCGCACTTACCCGCCGGGGCCATCCGCGAGTATCCTTGTTGACGATGTCCCGCTACAGGGCGGCGGTCGCCGTCCCCGACGTGCCGAACCAGCGAGCGCGCAGGCGAACGCGCGCTTCCCTGTGCCCCGGCCGAAGCCGGGACGGCCGATGCGCAGGACGAGGTGCCGGTGACGGCGCAGCGCGCGCCCAGTGCCGCCTGCCCGTCCCACACCGGGGATCGGAACGATGACCAAGAAATGGATTCTCGCGGTGGCCGCCGTGGCCGCCCTGACGGTTGCGACGACACCGCTCTGGTGGCCTGGCGCCACGGGCCAGACGGTCGCCCAGGCCGCGCCTGCGGCCGAACTGTGCGACGCACAGGCCAGGCCCGCGCCGATGAATCACACCGTGAAGGACATCGAGGGGCATGACGTCGACCTGGCGGCGTACCGGGGCAAGGTGGTGTTCCTGAACTTCTGGGCGACGTGGTGCGGGCCGTGCAAGGTCGAGATCCCGCACTTCGTGGACCTGCAGGCGAAGTACCGGGACCAGGGTGTGGTGTTCCTCGGGCTGTCGGTCGACGACACGGTGGAGCAGCTCAAGCCGTTCGTCGACGAATACAAGATCAACTACCCGGTGCTGGTCGGGCTCGGCAACGACGACGTCCAGGAGGCCTTCGGGCCGCTCATGGGCATCCCGACGACGTTCGTCATCGACCGCCAGGGCAGCATCTGTCGCAAGCACCAGGGTCTGGCCACCGCGGAGCAGTTCGAGCGGATCATCCAGGCGCTGCTCTGACGGTGCCGGCCACACCGGGGTCGCGGGGCCGTCCATCCGATCCGTAGTATGATCTGCGGCTGGAAGTCCCCGCCGCCACCCGGCCGGCGTCGTGCGGTTTCGTGGAGGCTGAGGATCCGGTGAGGAATGCGTAAAGGATTCACACACGCGCGGCTGGCCTGCGGGTGCCGCATCGCCTTCCGCGATGGCGTGGAAGGCAGCCCGTTCATCATCGTCGTAGCCGAGAAGTCGGCGGGCTGTCCGTCGCCGCTGCACGTCCGCGATCTGCCGCTCTACGATTACCGCGAGGCGATGCGTCCGCCTACGCGGATGCTCCCGCCCGAAGAGGAAGAGTACGAAGAGGAAGGCTGACGCCCCGTCTTCGCGTCACACCCGCTTCCACTTGCTGGCGTCCGTCAGTCGCTGGCGCGCCTCAGGCCGGGCGAACCAGCGCGTCAGTCCGCAGGCGCGACACACCACCACGTCGAACCTGGCCGCCTTCAGGAAGCCGCCGAGCCCGGGCAGGTAGTTGGGGGCGTGTCCGCCGCCGGCACCGATCGACTCGGCCCGGTAGAGCGTCGTGCCGCCGCAGTTGGGGCACGGTGCGTAGTCGCTCACGTCGGTCTCCTCCCCTCGTCCTTCACGTCCTGTCGTCGCGGGCCGCGCGCCGGCCGTCGGTCGCCGATGTGGCCCGGCTGGCCGGCGAGCGCTTCCCCTCCTGCAGGGCCCGCCGCAGCAGGAACTCGATCTGGCCGTTCACGCTGCGCAGATCGTCGTTGGCCCAGCGCTGAACGGCGTCGAGCACGTCCTGATCGATCCGCAGCAGGAACGCCTTGCGCTCACCCACGTCACGCTCTTCACTGGTAGATCGTGCCGGTGTTGACGATGGGCTGCGTCCCCTTCTCGCCGCACAGGACGACCAGGAGGTTGCTCACCATCGCGGCCTTGCGCTCCTCGTCGAGGTGGATGATCGCCTTGCTGGAGAGCATCTCGAGCGCCATCTCCACCATGCCGACCGCGCCCTCGACGATGCGCTGGCGGGCGGCGATGATCGCGCCGGCCTGCTGGCGCTGCAGCATCGCGGCGGCGATCTCCGGCGCGTAGGCGAGGTGGCTGATGCGCGCCTCGAGCACCTCGACGCCGGCCTTGGCCAGTCGGTCCTGGATCTCGCGCTTCAGGTGATCGGCGACCTCGGCCGTGTGCCCCCGCAGCGACCGCTGCTGCTCGTCGTGGGCGTCGTAGGCGTAGCTGGTGGCGAGGTTGCGCAGCGCGGCCTCGCTCTGGACGTGCACGTAGTTCTCGTAGTCGTCCACCTCGAACACCGCCTCGGCGGTATCCACCACGCGCCAGACGACGACCGACGCGATCTCGATGGGGTTGCCTTCGCTGTCGTTCACCTTCAGGCGGGCGCTCTCGAAGTTGCGGACGCGGAGCGAGATGCGCCGTTTGGTGAAGAACGGGTTGGCCCAGCGCAGGCCCGCCGCCCTGGCGGAGCCGGCGTAGCTGCCGAAGAGCTGGAGCACCCGGGCCTCGTTCGGGTTCACGATGAAGAGCCCGGCCAGCAGCAGCATCGTGATGGCAATCGACATCGCGGCCATGACGATCTGGACGTTCGCCTCGGCCTGGATGCTCACGTTCAGCCACCAGAAACCGGCGGCGGCCGCCGCCACGAGGAGGCCCAGCATCAACCCCCCGGGCAGGCCATCGAGTTCGCGTTCACGGATCATCGGTTCCTCCTTGTGCTAGCGGAGTGATATCATTCTGACATCGCCCTGTCAAGCCGCGGATCCGATGGTAGGATCGCCGCCGGTGGCGGGCGGACCCGCCACGCGGGACATCACATGGCCAAGACCCTCAGCACCGAGTTCGAGGTTGCCTGCCCCTGCTGCGGATCGACGCTGGTCGTCGATGCCGTGCTGCGGCGGGTGATCCGCCACGTGGAGAAACGGCGCGGCGACGCGCCCGAACTCGACGAGGCGCAGCGCATCGTCGAGGAGCAGGCCAGGCGGCGGGAAGCGATCTTCGAGCAGTCGAAGCTCGCCGAGCAGACGCGCGCCGACGATCTCGCGCGGCGCTTCGAGGAGGCGCTCGAGCAGGCGCGCGATGAGCCGGTGTCGCGGCCGACGCGGGATTTCGACCTCGACTGAGGCGGCTCAGCGTGGCGCGTGACACGCCACGTCGCGCCGGCGGTGCTCCCGCGGCAGATCGGTCCAGTGCTCGCGGCCGTGGTACTCGACGGGCTTGCGTCCGTAGCGCTCGCGGTACGCGCGGTACCAGCGGCGCAGCCGCCTCGCCCGCGCCTCGCCGGTCGGCAGGGCGTGGTGCGGGTAGTCGATGAGCATCCGCTCGACCTTCCAGACGAAGCGATCCGACAGCCGCCAGTCGTAGCGCCCCATCTCGCGCGCCACGTCGACCACGGCGTACCCGGTGATGCGCCCGGTGAAGTCCACGTACGGCGCCTGATAGCTGGCCGCCAGGGCGCGCGCCGACCGGAACACCGGCTTCCGCCCGTGGAGTCCCGGGTCGCGTGAGCGCGCCACCGAGCCCCACCGGCCATCCTGCCGGTACACGAAGATCACGTGGTCGAGCTGGTCGACCGACTCGAAGCTCAGGACGAGCGGCGGGTAGCCATGCTGTTCGAGGATGACGGCGGCCGCCAGCGCCGCCTCGAGGCAGTGGGCCGTGCCATCGCGGACCACGCGCCGGAAGCTGCGCAGCGTCTGGCCGCCGCGCTCGTCGTTGTAGGGCAGCGCGTTGAGCCAGCGCTGGACGCCGAGCGGGGTCCGGCACCGCTCGATGAGGCGTACCTCGGCGGGCGTGAAGGGTGATGTGGCTGGTGAGGGCATTCGTTCCGGGGGCATGAGTGGTGAGCGCTGGTGAGCGGCGCGCCGGCAGGCGCGGGCCGGAATCGCCGTCGAGCTTGACAATTGCTTCCTGTTATACTCCGGGCCAACGCGAAAGCTGCGAGGGCGCCCGAACCGGCCGCAGCTCCCGGTGAGGCCCCGGGCTTTCCGGCGCCCGTGCCGTGGCGCGCGGCCGGGCGGCTGTCCCGGCACCCGCGCCGACGTGGCAGGAACGGTGAGTATGGGTCGTCGGCTCTACGTCGGAAACCTCCCCTACAAGACCACGGACGAAGACCTGCAGCAGCTGTTCTCGCAGGCCGGACCCGTGGACAACGTGCGCGTGATGCGCGACATGGCCACCGGCCGCGCGCGCGGGTTCGCGTTCGTGCAGATGATGACCGACGAGGCCGCGCAGGCGGCCATCGCCCAGTTCCACCAGTATCAGATGGAAGGCCGGCCGCTCGTGGTCAACGAGGCGCGCCCGAAGCCCGAAGGTGAAGGTGGTGGTGGCGGCCGCCCGCCGCGCTTCGACCGGCAGGACCGTGGCGACCGCGGCGAGCGCGACGGCGGCAACCGCCGCGAGCCGCGCTGGTAGGCGCGGATCATCTCGACACGCCGGGTCTGGTACCTGGCGCCCCGGCTGGGCGCGCCCATCTGCCCGCACGGTCCGTCAGCCATGGCAGCCGCGCCCGGCGCCACGACGGGGCGCGCCCAGGCGATCCTCACGTCATCCATCCCAGCAGCAACTGGATGGTCACCCGCTCGGCCCAGTAGCCGTCGCCCCGATCCGTCGCCTGCTCGACGAACCCGCAGTGTCCTCCGTCGTCGGCGAGGACGCGTGTGATGGCGGGATCGCGGGTGGGCTGGGCGTGCTGCGGAACCCGGTGGCGGGGCAGGCCGAGCGCAGCGCGCCTACCTCGAGGGATCCCCGCCCATGACGGCCGACCCGCGACGCCACCAGGACGAGCCCAGCGTCGTGTAGCTGGCGCGCTCCACCACGAGGCCCGTGCTGGAAAAGAACACGAGGAACCCAGCGGGTTGCGGCAAAGACGCGAGCAGGGGCTCGAGCCAGAACGTGACCCGCGTCATCGGAGGAATCAGGGCCAACCGCTGCCGGACGAGGTCGCGCCCGTGTCGATCCGCCACCAAGATGGAGCAGGCGGTCGGCTCGGCCCCCACGTTGGCGACCAGGTAATACGTATCGCCCGCCTCGGCCCCGTAACGTCCGGAACCGCTGGCGAACGCCCAGACGCCGCCCAATTGCCCCGCGCCCACGCCGTTGTGCACGCCCGTCCAGGCACCGCCGGGCGTGGCGGGCCACCACATCGTGCGCTCGGCGGCGATGACGAGGCCGCTGGCCTCGAGGCGGGTGGCGTGTACCGTGTGCGCGAGGGCGCGCCCCTCGCCCGGGAACTCTTCGTAGTTCACCCAGATCGTGCGGCGCGACCGCGGCGGCAGGGCGTAGGTCTTCTCGAGCACGCGCCCGTCCTCCAGCAGGAACGACGCGCGCACCTGCTGGACCTCGTCGAGCGGGTTGGCCAGCAGTAGGAACTCGTCGAAGAAAGGTCCGGTGGCACCTTCCGCGAAGTACGCGGTCTGCGACGCCGACGCCTCGCCCTGGCTGAAGCCGGCGGCGAACCACGGTCCGCCCGGCGGGGTGTAGTACATCGACCGCTCCACCCATACGTCGTCGGCGACCGACTTCACCGACACGCCGAACTCCGCGGCCCGTAGGCGGGGCTCGGTGCTGGCGGCGTCGCTCACGCGAATGGTGGTGCGGGCCCGGGCCGGCAGGCGATGCCAGCACACGATCGGGTCGCCGTCAGCCATGAGGTACGTCACGCTCACATCGACCGTCTCGTTGCCGAGGTTGAGGAAGAGCAGGTAGGTGTCGAACCCGGGCAGCGTCGCGCCCTCGGCGAAGAGGCAGTTGCCCCAGGCCGGGCAGGCGGACCGGGCAACCGTGTGGCCGCCGTACAGGCCGCCATCGCCCCACAGCATGCGCCGCTCCACGACAACCGGGACGTCGGCCGAGACAAGGAAGCCGAACGCCCCCGTCCAGCCGCCCAGGATGGCGCGGGCGTCGACGTCCACGGAACCGCCGGGCGGCAGCGTCACGAAGTACTCGGCCCGGTGTCCGCCCTCGCCGAAGGTCTGTACCTGGACGTGCCCGCTCGGGCCGAAGGGTTGATCACTCGTCAGCGTCAGCACCGTGACGAACTGGGCGGTGACGAGGCCCTCGGCAAACGCGTAGCGACGCTCGGCGGCGTAGGCGTATGGCCAGGCGTTGGCGACGGCCGTCGGGAGGGTCCGGAACCGGAACTCGTCGCGGTTGCTGACCCCGTCGTCGTCGCGATCGAGGCCGCCGTCGTCCACCAGGGGGTCGAGGCCGAAGAACCGCTCCCAGGAATCGGGCATGCCGTCCCCGTCGAGGTCGGGGCCGCGCACGTCCACTTCGTTGGGGGCGCTCTCGACCACCTGCGGCTGGGCCCAGGCGGCCGCGGCGACCAGGCTGGCGAGTGCCACGATCGCCACGACACGGCAGATCGGCGTCATGATGGCCTCCGTTCCGGCTGCTACTGCAGGCGGGTCGCCAACGCCGCCCCGCCCGACGTCCACCCGGCCCCCCGGTAGATCGCCCGCTCGACGATGATCGGCAGCGTCGCCGACACCATGGCCCCGCACTTCCGGTTGCCGCCGACCCCCGGGACCTGTGAGGGGGTCAGGTTGGCCCGTCCCCAGGCCGGGATCGAAACGGCCTTGAAGTACGGGCCTCCGTCACTGCACATCAGCTCGACGTTCGCGGTCGCGATCGCCGCATTGGGGTTGCCGAACAGGAGATAGGTCTCCGTGTCCGCGTTCACCTCGGCGTCGGCGAGGGCCCAGTGGGTCCCCGCCGCGGTGGTCCCGGGCGAGTTGTGCGCCTCGTACCATTGAGGATAGGCGCCTGGCCACCACATGGCCCGCTCGGCAACCACCGGGATGCCGTTCGTGGCATGGACGCTTGCCGCGAAGGCCAGGTTCGCCAACTGAGGGTCCAAGTCCACCCAGACATTGTGTCTCGCATGCGGCGGCACCGCATACGGCCTCAGGACGAGCTGTCCCGAATCGAGGTAGTACCGGATCTCGCCTCGCGCCTCGACGTTGTTGGGGTTGACGATCAGCAGGAACGCGTCGAAGAAGGGCCCCGTCGCCCCCTCCGCGAACCACCACGAGGTAGCGGCCGCCGTCACGCCGGCGCTGCCGTGCCCGGCCTGCCAGCCCGTTCCCAGGTAGACCGCCCGCTCGGCAAGAATCGCGGGACCGGTCCCCAGCACCGTGATCTCGCCCGCAACATCGGTGTTGGCCAGTACCTGCACGCCCGCGGCGTTCGTCTGCATGTCAACGGCAATGGTGACCCGTTCGCGGGGAGGAACGAGATAGTCGTGCGATCGGGTACCTGCTGAGCGTCGAGGGCGGCGTTCGGCCCCGCTGCGAGCAGTGCCAGCAACACCAGTGGTAGGAAGGCCATTTCGTTCGTCGTCACGGGCGTCCGCTCCTTCCTTCTGAGGTCGTTGACCATCGAGGGCGATCCGGGACAGATCTCCAGGATCAAATCGGAGACGCCACGGCCTCGGCAACGTTCAGACACAGCGACACGTCATTATCCCGAGCGTGCAATAGAGATGCCAGTGAGCGACACGAATCGGGCGTGAGTCCTGCGGTGTTGATGCACTACTGAGACACGACCCGCCGAGAAACCGGCAAGCGAATAGCAGAGCAGAGCAGAGCAGAGCAGAGCAGAGCAGAGCAGAGCAGAGCAGAGCAGAGCAGAGCAGAGCAGAGCAGAGCAGAGCAGAGCAGAGCAGATGTCGGTTCCTGTGAGTCACTTGCCGACACTTGCCGTGCACACCGCGGGATACACCCCAGCCGTGCCGGCTACTCGGCACCCTGCCGGGGACCCGCCAGTGGAGACAGGCCAGGTCGCGCCTGGACGCCACGCCAGTACCCCGCGCGCGCCACCCGGGCGATCCTCACGTCATCCATCCCAGCAGGAACTGGATGGCCACCCGCTCGGCCCAGTAGCCGTCGCCCCGATCCGTCGCCTGCTCGACGAACCCGCAGTGTCCTCCGTCGTCGGTGAGGACGCGTGTGATGGCGGGATTGCAGGCCATGGCCGGATCGTCGAACTGCTCCGGAGGGACGAAGGGGTCGTTGCGCGCGCTGAGCACCAGTGTCGGGATGCGCACGCCGCCGGCCACACGCATCGCGGAGGCCCGGCGGTAGTAGTCGGCCGCGCCGGCAAAGCCATGGTGCGGCGCGGTGTAGACGTCGTCGAATTCCCGTACGGTGCGGACCGCGCGCATCGGGCGGAGGTCGAAGCAGCCCGGCCAGGCGGCGGCCATGCGGCGCATGCGCGCCTTCAGGTTCCGCACGAAGTTCCACTGGTAGATGCGGTTCGCGGGCCGCTCCAGGGCCCCCACGCAGCGGGCGAGCTCCAGCGTGGGCGACACGGCGCAAGCCGCCTTGACCGGCGCCGGACCCGCATCGTTGTACTCGCCCATGAGCTTCATCGTGAGGTTGCCGCCGAGCGAGTAGCCGATGACGCCGATGGCCGGCAGGCGATCGACCTCGATGAGCTCGCGGATGACGAAGGCCGGATCGGCGGTGAGGCCGGAATGGTATAACCGCGGCGACAGCGCCTCGGTGCCACCGCAGTTGCGCTGGTTCAGCAGCACGACGTTGCAGCCGGCCGCCCAGGCCTTGTCAGCGAGGCCCCGCATGTAGTGGGCCGAGGACGAGCCCTCGAGCCCGTGCAGCGCGAGCACGGTCGGGCACGCGCGGGGCTCGTGCTGCCAGTGACAGTGGGCCAGGACGCGCACGGCGTCGGCCACATCGAAGCAGCGGGGTTGCGGGGCGGGCAACTGCGGGAACCGCCGCGGTCGCGCCCACGTGTAAACGGTCATCCGGTGCCCGCCGCGCCAGCGGCTGGCGGGAACGTAGTCGTACATCCGTGCAAGTGTAGCTGGCCCCAAGCCCCGAGCCCCAAGCCTCAAGCCCCAAGCCCCGAGCCCCAAGCCCCAAGCCCCAAGCCCCAAGCCCATGCGACTCCTCACCTTCACCACCCCCGGTCTCGACCCTCGGCGCACCGCGTCGTGGCGGCTCGGCGTGCTCGTGCCAGAGGCCGACGCGGTCATCGACGTCGCCGCGGCCTTCGCCGCACCGGGCGACGCCGGCGGTGGGCAACAGCCGCCGGAGTACCTCGACTGGTGCGACATCGACGGCCCGTGGCACGCTCGCGCCCGGCGCATTCACGAACTCGTGCTCCAGGACCCCGGGCGTCTGACGGTCCTGCGGGAGTCTGGCGTGTCGTGGCGGTTGCCGGACGTCGAGGTGCTGGCTCCCGTGCCGCGTCCCGGCAAGGTCGTGTGCGTCGGCCTGAACTACCGCGACCACGCGCGCGAGGCGAAGATGGAGGTGCCCACCTCGCCGGTGATCTTCGCGAAGTTCCCGACGTCGGTCGTTGGCAGCGGCGCGCCGATCGTCCTGCCGGCCGGCGACGAGCGCATCGACTTCGAGGCCGAGTTGGGCGTGGTGATCGGGCGCCGGGTGAGGGACCTGTCCGAGGCCGACGCGCTGTCGTGCGTGTGCGGCTACCTGAACGCGAACGACGTGAGCGCCCGCGGCTTCCAGAAGCTCGACGGGCAATGGGTGCGCGCCAAGTCGTGCGACACGTTCGCGCCGATGGGGCCGGCGCTGGTGACCGCCGACGACGTGGCCGATCCCGGCGCGCTCGACATCCGCCTGCGCCTCAACGGCGTGGAGATGCAGCAGTCGAACACGCGCGAGTTCGTATTCTCCATTCCCGCGCTCCTCGCGTTCCTGTCGGCGACGATGACGCTCGAGCCCGGGGACGTGATCCTGACGGGGACGCCGCCGGGCGTCGGCTTCGCGCGCCAGCCGCCCGTCTACCTCCAGCCCGGCGATGTCGTCGAGGTCGAAATCGAAGGGCTGGGCGTGCTGCGGAATCCGGTGGTGGGGGAGGGGCGCGCCTGAGAGCCCGCCCCGGCCGTTCTCTACCGCGGCCGACGCGAGCCATGGCTGCGCCGACCGCCGTCACACGACGCTGGAAGGCCTACCGGGCGACGAGGTCCGAATCCGTGTTCAGCTGGCGAGTCTGACTGAACAAGGAGAGGTTGCACACCGGCGTCTGCCTTCTGTCGGCGTCCGCGTTCGGCGTCTCGAGCGTCTTCGCCTGCACTGCCCACCCCAGCCCTGGCACTTGCTCACAGAGCGCGTTCAGGGCGTCCATCAGGGTGCCGGAGTCGATCCTGAGGGTTACGGGCGCGATGAAAGGATTGAGGCGCGGATCCAAGGCCGGCCCACTGCTGACGAGTCCCGGGGGGGCGACCGAACCACGGTCAGGGGGTGACTGTGATGTCGCAGCCCGCATAGGCTACCCCTTTGCTCCAAGCCGTCGACTCCACCGGAAGCAACTGCACGAACCTCGGGACGCAGTCCATTTTCGGCCAGTTGCTTCAGCTCTTTCCACGGACCGACTTCCAGCGGGCTGTCGTGGCCACCAAGGCCGAGCGGGACGGGGCAGTTCGTCCGAGAGCATGGCGTTGCGACCGCCAACTGATGTCACTCGGCCGGTGCAGGAACGGGCTCACGACACGGACGCCAGCGAGATCCTGTCCGTCCTGCAGGTCCTCGGACAACACATACCCGCATCCGCACACGCAGGCAGCCCCCACGATCAGCGCGTCCCGGAAGCTGAGACCGTAGCGGTCCTGGATGTGCCACGCCTCATTGAACACCTGCTCGTCGAGCGGGATTGGTTGCAACGCTGAGAGTGCCCGTACGTCGCCGCGAGCGGTTTCGCGGTCGAGCCCTGGCCGCAGCTTCTGCGTGGCGTTCACGTAGAACTCCGAAAGGGCCTGGCTGCTCGGACGACCCCGGTGGGAGCGCCACAGTTCCGCCATCCAGTCGGCCGCCTGCGCTTGCTTGTCGGCAGCCGCGCTGTCGCGGACGTAGATCAGCACGTTGCTGTCAACGAAGACCGGCGCGGTCGTGGAGTTCGTCACGGGTGGGGCAGGGGTGACCGTTGCTGACAGCACGGGGCTTCACCGAGAGGTAGCGCTCCATTGCCGCATCGTAGATCTGGCTGCCGCGCATGCGGTCGGCGAGCAGCTCGCCGACGAACCGGGAGACGCTGGTGTTTTCGTTGGCCGCCTCCAAGCGCGCCCACCGCGCGACCTGCTCGTCGAGCGTGATGGTGACGTTCTTGAGCTTCCTCATTACACTCTTCTAGTGTTACACGAAGTTCGTGTGACTGGACCGATGATCGCCGGCTTCAGCCCTTCGTGGGCATCAGACGTGACCACGCGCACGCCGCAGAGGCCGCGCTTGACCAGGCCAGGGAGAAACGCCGCCCGGAAGATGCGATCCTCGGAGGGGCCCACGTCGACGCCCAGCACCTGGCGCTGGCCCCCGCTCGTCACGCCGGGCGGCCACGACGGTTGCCTGGCTGGTCACCCGCTCACTCACCCGGGCCTTGTGCTACGTGGCATCCAGCCAGATGTGCAGATACTCGTCCGACCAGCGGCGCGTCCGGACGGTCTCGACCAGCGGGTCAAGCTCGCCGCATTCGCCTGCACATTCTTGCACAGCCACCGGCCCCGCAACGGCCGCGTGGAGCCCCTCGAGGCGAGACCGACGACGGGAAGACATGGTTCACAGGCGACAAGGCGCCTGTCGGCCCCCTGGCCTCTGACATCGGCCAGGATCTTGGCTGGTTTCGCCGAATCGGCGGCCAGGATCTTGGCCGGTGGGGTGAAGGGCTTGACGGAGCACGACTTCCGGCCGCGTGTGGCGGCGGATGGGGGCGAAAGCGCGGAGGGGGTAGCCAAGATCTTGC
>WBZO01000400.1_pt1 | contig 95432 bp, 85 predicted proteins | sample 5204261 | NCBI WGS metagenome assembly WBZO01 (sample SAMN12412400, study PRJNA552823) | activated sludge metagenome | isolation source: activated sludge from anammox sidestream of wastewater treatment plant... | place: USA: North Carolina | collected 2017-09 | reverse complement strand
GATATTTTTAAATATTTGCTTTATGTATAAAAATCTAAGAATTAGGAACGTAGATATGCAACTGCACGCATATATATCTTCCTTAGATAATAATTCAGTTCAGTATAAGTAATAGTTATGCGTTTCAAAAATATACGAGGTTAGAAATGAAAAAGACAATAATAGTTTTTCTTTTTCTCTTTCCGATATTCTTTATTGGTTGTGGACCTTCAATATATATTCATTCACAAATTGACCCAGATTATTCATTTTCTTTCAAAGATAAGATATTTATTTATCTTCCTGATAATGCGTCACTTACTGAGAGAAACTTTTATCGCTTATTGAAACACGAAATGGATAGCATTGGATTTCAAATTATTGATGATGCGCCTATTGCTGATAAAATATTGTTTTTTTCTTTGGATGAAAAAACAAGTGATATAAGTTCATTTTATTCGCTACCTTCAACTACAACAACCACTGGTAAAATTGGTAATACTAAATACAAAGAAACTACAAGTGGCACAACAACAATACCATATACATATTCATATACAGTAAAAAAAGTTTATTTAGATCTCTATGATGTAGAATCCGCTAAAGAAGGTAATTTTAATACTATTTGGGAAGGTTATATTGGTGCTGGCAGAGATGCCTATGAAAAATACACAAATCTATGCGTAAGAAAATTATTAGAATATTATGGTCGTGATTTTGGTGACCACGTAAAAATTAAATAAGCAGATTATGGATATATCAACTGAAAAAATCCAAAATGTGATTGATGATTTGTTTGATTCTGCTATATCACAACTGAAGGAAAAAACCATCAATGCATTTATTCCTTTCGGCGGAATATCAGAAGTTCCCACGAATCAGTTTCAAACTTTTGCATTTGATAATGAACTTGAAGAGCTAGTAGATTATTTGCGTGAATTTACAATATTGTTAGACCAATATGATTCTAATCAAAGACAAAGGACAAGAATATTAATTCAAATGTATTGTAGAGTTATGGAAAATGATTTTCAATATATAATTATTTATAATCTTTTACGCTTGCTAAATAATCTTAGTCCTGATTGGGAATTTAAAACTACAAGAAATGGAAAACCATTTTACTGCGAAAGCCCAACTTCAAAGATTGATGAGATTTCTACTCTTTGTAAAACTAACAAACTTAAAATTGGAAGCATTTTAAAATATTTACTTAAAGCTGACCTTCGGAATTCATTTTATCATTCCCAATACACTATTTCTCCCGATGGAACTTTTGGCAATACTAGGTTTTATTCACCAACATCCAAAGTTAAACCTGCAAAGAAAGTTTTTAAGCTAAGCAAGATAGAATCACTATATAATAATGCAGAATCATTTTTCAATTTTTTCTTTAAAAGGTTCTTCTTTGAAAGAAAAAAGTTTAGAGATGGTAAAGAGTATAAATTATTTGATGGAAGAAATTTGGTTTGGGAATCAAATAGTTGGAGAATTTATAAATAGCAAAAAACGCATAACAAGTTGCTCAAGCCGACCGCTTCTTACGCATTCGGCTTTTTGCAAATTTTAATCTTTGGTTCTCCGCTATAACAAACTTGTTCAACTTAGTTGAATAGTAAAAAGTTTTTATAAACATTAATATTAATTAATAAATTTGGCATTGTTGTTTTGGGCGGCGGCTTAGCAACAACGTCGTTAGGTTGAAGTAATAATTTCATTCTAAGAGATGATCAAATTTTATTTATTCATAATATTATCAAGCTTATTATTATCGAGTTGTGCAAGTAATTCTGAAGCGGTTTTACTTTATTCTGGTAAACTTGATGTCAATCTTGATGATAACTCTGTAATATTTGGAAGGGTTGTTGCTAAAGACACTAACGAACCGGTTATTAATGCTAATATAATTATTGATTCAACTTTGATTGGAGCTGCAGTAGATTACAATGGAAATTATAAAATGTCAAAAATTCCACCTGGCATTTATAATATTAAAGCTTCTTGTATAGGATTTGATAAAGCAATATTGTTTAATATTAAAATTGAGAAAGGACATCGATATTTAATTGATTTCTTTTTACAAAAAGGATCATTTGGTCCTTTATTGAATGAGAAAACAGGAATATCTCTTTAATTTTTTATATGTTCAACCTAACCAGCCAATCAACCCGACTGCCTTTTCGCACCTGTCTGCCGACAGGCAGGCTTGGCAGTTTTTAAATTTTTGGCTTTGTTGTTCCGTTTTAAGTTTTTTGTTCTAAGTAGTTCTATTAATTAACATTGTTGCAAACTGCACTTGCAAAGAAAGATAAGTGCAGTTTGCTAAATTTTTGGCTTTGTCGTTTTAAACTGCATTGCTGTTCTGGGCGTCGGCTTATCGGCAAGTCGTTATATGGCAGATATTTAAACAAAATGAATAAATTAATTATTACAAGTTTTGTTTTGATTTTTTTTCATAAGCTGATTCTATCTCAAACAAATGGAAATCAGACTGTTAAAATTCTATATGATTCAACATATCAAGTTTCCTTAAATCAAAGCATTCCAATTCTCATTGGTAAGTTTAAAATTTTCGAATTAGATAATGAAAAAACTAGTTCAAGTTTATATGAATTTAAATTTTTAAATCTGAATGATAAATCTTTATTTACACAAGTTGTAGATACAGTTTATGATTTTGTCTATTGGCCAGACCATGAATTCGGTGATTTTAATTTTGATGGTTATCTTGATTTTTGGACTGTTATTAATAGAGATGTTAAGGCTCAACCGGGTTATCACTTCTGGATTTTTAATCCGGCAAATAATACTTTTGAAATAAATCAAGAATTTTCAGATTCATTAGTTTGTAATTTAGATTTTAATTCAAGAGACTCTACCATATCAACTGGTTGTCAAGGAGGCTGTGTGGGAATGTGTGGTTCAGAAAGCACTTATAAAGTCAATGATAATCATCTGGTGTTAATTGAAACTTCCGAAACAGAACAAGTTGAAATCAACGGAGAATGGAAATTTAGAAGTTCTACTCACAAACTTATAAACGGCAATTGGCAAAAAGTAAAAGAAGATTATTTTGATTATCCTTAAAAGCCATATAACCCGCGGCTCAAGTCGACAGCGATTTCGCTCTTGGCAATTTTGGAATTTTAGGGTTTGTCATTCCGTGCTTAGTTTCTTGTTCAAGGTTTTCTTTCTGTGAATGATTTTTTTTAGTTATAAAATTTACTAATTAAATCGACATTGCTGTTATGGGCGGCGGCTTAGCAACAACGCCGTTACACTTTTTCAACTCACCAGCTTATACCCAATCCCGTGAACAGTTAAAATAATTTGCGGGTGGTTTGGATCATTTTCAATTTTGTTCCTCAGCTCAACAATAAAATTATCAACTGTGCGTGCAGCAGAATTTTCATCATAATCCCAGATGTTAAGGAATAATACATAATTTGATATCTATCGTTCATTGGGGTATATTTGCTCTATGAAGATTATCGAGACATCAATTTTTACTAAAAAGATAAGTTCTTTATTAACCGCTGAGGAATATCGTAAGCTTCAGAATGCATTGATATTAAATCCTCAAAGAGGAAAAGTTATAAGTGGCAGTGGTGGATTGAGAAAAATCAGGTGGGGAATTTCGGGAAAAGGAAAAAGTGGCGGTGTTAGAATTATATAATACTGGTTACTAAAGAAGAACATAATTCTGATGCTACTGGTTTATCCGAAGAATGAACAAGATGATTTAACTTCATCACAATTAAAAATATTAAAATCATTAGTTGAAAAGGAATTACAATGAGAGACAAATTATTTGAAGAATTGAAGAAAAGCGTTGAACAGGGTGGTAAAATCTTGAAGGGAAATAGAAAACCTGGAAGAGAATTTATTTTCGAGAATCCCGATCCAAAAAAGATCCGTGAAAGATTAGGTTTATCACAAAATAAATTTGCAAAGCTACTTGGCATTAGCACATCAACACTTCAGAATTGGGAACAAGGTAGGAGAAAACCCGATGGACCAGCAAAGGTTTTATTAAATGTTGCTGCAAAATATCCTAATGCAGTATTGAATACAGTTTATAATCAGTGATTAAAAAGTCAACTCACCAGCTTATACCCAATCCCGTGAACAATTAAAATTCAATTGACTTAATTGGTTTGATAGACTATATTTGGTCTAAAAAAGGACCACGATATGAGACTCAGCGAATCAGTAAAATCAATCAGCTATCTGAAAGCAAACGCTGCCAATATGATAGAAGAAATCAACCAAAACCAAAAAACTTACGTTATAACTCAGAACGGTGAAGCAAAGGTTATTGTTCAGGATATAAAAGTATTTGAACAAACTCAAGAAGCTCTGGCTCTCTTAAAAATTCTAGCTATGAGTGGAAAGAATTTGAAAAATAAAAGATATAAACCTATGGATAAAACCTTCAAAGACATTCGAAAAAAGATTTCTAAGTTTAAAAAAGAAACCAAATGAGATTCAAAGTTAATTTTATTAATGATGCTGAAGAAGATTTACTTGATATATATAAATATGTTTACTTGAATGATTCAGAAGCGAATGCAGAGAAATTATATGATAATTTGTATAAAAAATGTTTAACGCTTCAAGCGTTTCCTAAAAGAGGTCGTACCCTGCCCGAATTAAAGTTATTCGAGATTGAAGATTTTCTGGAAATTTTTTACAAACCTTATAGAATAATTTATCAGATAATTCAGGACGAAATGTTTATACATTGTATTCTGGATGGTCGAAGAGAAGTCCAGAAAATGTTACAAGAAAGATTACTGAGAATATAGAAAAAAACTATATAAATAAGTTTTCAATCCGTTAGTTGAAATGTCTAAGCCCGAATTAAATTACTCAACTCACCAGCTTATATCCAATCCCGTGGACAGTTAAAATTATTTGCGGGTGGTTGGGATCTTTTTCGACTCTGTTTCTTAGCTTAACAATAAAATTATCTACAGTACGTGTTGCAGGATTTTCTTCATATCCCCAGATGTTATTAAGTAATTCATCTCTGCTCACAGTCTGGTTTCTTTTTTTCCAGAGATAGTGGAGTATTTCAAATTCTTTGTGAGACATCTGCACAGTAATTCCTTCTTCATAAGCCTGGTAACCAGTAAAATGCACTGTCAATTTTCCAATAACTGCATCAGAAGCATTTGTGTTAATTGAAGTTTCACCTCTTCTTAAAACAGCTTTTACTCTTGCAAGCAGTTCACGAAGACTGAAAGGTTTTGTTACGTAATCATCGGCACCTAATTCAAGTCCAAGAACTTTATCAATCTCTTCGCCTTTTGCGGTAAGAAAAATAACCGGAGTCTGCACTCCTTCTTTTCTGATTATCTTACAAACTTCCAAGCCAGACATCTTCGGCATCATCACATCAAGAATGATAAGATTGTATTGTTTTTCACGAATCAACTTCAAACCTTTTTCACCATCTTCAGCGATGTTTACTTCGTAACCTTCGAACTCGAGGTTGTCACGCAAACCCATTCGCATATTTGGTTCGTCTTCGATAATTAAAATTCTGACCATAATAATATCCGTTTAGCTTTAAGCTCTAAGCGTTAAGCTTTAAGTTTTTGAATCATTGAGATCAGCATTTTTTTGATTTCATTGATCTCGTTATTTAATTCAATATGCAATTCTGCATTAATAAATTTTAGATCCATTGATAACAATATTAAATATTCTAATTCGCTTGTTGATCCAAGCGCAATATAAAGGAATCGAGAAAAATCAGCATCAGAACTTCTCACACAACCTTCTGCAATATTAGTTGGAATTGAAACACAAGCTCTACGAATTTGAGAAGTTAATCCATATAATTCCTCACGCGGATATTTCTCCGTAACCTTATAAATCTTCAAAGTTATTGCATGAGCTTTTTCCCAAACTTTTAATTTTCTGAAATCTCTCATTTTTATATTCTCCTTACAGCTTATAGCTTAAAGCTTATAGCTACATTTTACTTAACGGAAACAGTAATCTAAACTTACTTCCTTTACCAACTTCACTAAACAATTCAATCTTACCTTTATGTGCTTCGATAATATGTTTAACAATACTTAAACCAAGACCAGAACCTTTCACATTATGAACATCGCCGGAACTGACTCTGAAAAATTTTTCAAAAACTTTTTTCTGATCTTTCTCGGGAATACCGATGCCTTTGTCTTCAACTTCAACAAAAGCAAAATTGCTCTCCATTCCAGTACGAATTGTAATTTCTTTTTTCTCATTGCTGTACTTAACTGCATTATCCACAAGATTTACAATAGACTCCGAAACTGCTTCTTCATCTATTTTGATTATCGGGATTGATTCATCCTTAATAATATTAAACGAAAACCCTTTCTGTTCAAGATGAAATTTGTAGGAACGATAAACATTTTCAGCAACATCATTAAGATAACTGTCAACAAAATTAAACTGCCTCTTACCAGCCTCCATTTTAGAAAAGTTGAGAATTGAATTGACTATCTTACTCAGCCTGTTTGCTTCCTGACTGATGATTGAATAATATTCTTTTTTCTTTTCATCAGATTTTACTCTGTCCATCTCCAGTGTTTCCGAAAACATACTAATTAATGAAAGCGGTGTTCTGAGCTCGTGAGAGACATTCGAAACAAAATCAGATTTAATCTGGGCAAGCTCGACTTCCTTTTTGATATTCCGATATACTATCCATACACCAAGAATCAAAACAACAGTCAACAAACTTATGAGCAAAATATTTGTCAATGCTCTTTGCTGAACGAGGTCTTCAATAGTTTGTCCAACAAGCGAAATTCCAATTTGATAATCAGGAAAGATCCACAGAGCTTTTGATTGTTGAACTTTTTGCAGATCAGGATCTTTCGCAGAATTGAGGTGAAATTTTTCGTCATTATTAAAAACAGAAATTACAAATTCACCTTGAGCAATCTCTTGAATCTTTGGAGAAAGAATTCTGTAAGTAAATTCCTGAGGTTCAATAAACATTCCTACTATTTGTTTTGTCCCAAAATTTGTTTTTTTGATGAATAAAAGAAAATATCCTCTTTGTTTGGGAATTCCAAGTTTAACTGGTTCGAGTTTTCTGTATCCAGACTGACTATATAAGAAAAGTTTTTCCACCTGAACTTTGTTTTCACTTAATACATAATTAATCAAAGAATCCATTTTAATCTGAAACGTCGAATTACGATTTTTATTTTTATCGAATCCGAGGAGTTCTATATGTTTATCCCCAACACTATCAGCAATGAATATATTATATACGGAAGGGAACTGGTTCCGGAAACTGTCAACTGCAGATGGTATTTTTTTTTCTTCAATATTCTGAACCTTATCAATAAACATATCTAGCTTGCTTGCCCAACTGCTTACAACATCTTCCGAATACTGATTAACTGAAAAAAGAATTGCATCAAGCTGGTTAGAATATATCTTGCCAATTACTTCTTCATTTTGGTTCAGGGAAATCATTTCATTAATTGTCAGGAATGCAGCAGGAAGCAGAATTAGTATTATTAGTATAAATGCAATTTTTTTTACTGTTTTGTTCATTGATGATTAAAACGAAGTAAATAATTTTTGTCAATTCAAAAATAATAAATTGGAAGATGGATTTTGTTGCGTTTAAAAAATGGTCATCTTTCAGTTTTGATTAATATCTGTTATAATTCGATATGAACTTTAAATTAAAATTATTAAGGATAGGACCTTGCAGCGAACTTTAATTGTTATTGGAATAATAATTTTACTGGCAGGTTTACTCTGGCCCTGGCTTATAAAACTACCAATTGGAAAACTTCCGGGAGACATAATAATAGATAAGCCAAATTTTAAAATTTACATTCCAATCACAACGATGATAATAATCAGCCTGATAGTTACTCTCATAATTTGGCTGTTCAGGAAGTAGTAGATTTTAACTTTCGCTGAGTACTTCCAGGTGATCTTAGTTCCTTAGTGGAAAAAGATTTTTATAACCACTAAGCTTTAAGCAATCCCACATCAACCAGACATTTTTTTATTCGTTCGAAAGTTTTGTGAATGTTGTTATCCAGCCCAATTGAAATACGCACCAGACCTTCACTCAATCCCATCTTTTCCTGTTCTTCTTTCGGAATTTCAGATGAAGTACTATGTCCGGGCGAACTGAACAATGTTTTGAAATAACCGAGACTAACAGCAAGATAACCGACTTTCTCTTCTTGCATTTTTTTCATTAATGCATCTGCTGTTTTTTCATCGCCGGCATCAATTGCAAGCATTCCACCAAAACCAAATCCTTCATTCATTATTTTTTTTAATAGAATATGACCCCGATGTGATGGAAGACCAGGGTAGTAAACTTTCAAACCAAGTTTCTCAAAATTTTCTGCAAGATACAGCGCATTCTTCCCGTGCTTCTCAATCCTGATATGAAGTGAATGAAGGTTCTTCAAAATACTCGCGGCTCTGTGACTATCCAGAACCGGTCCGAGCAGCATTGCCGTACCTGAATTTATATCCATCATCTGGCAAATAAAGTCTTTGCTGCTGCAAACACATCCTGCAACACAATCACTTGTTCCATTAATAAATTTTGTAAGACTATGAACGACGATATGTGCGCCTAATTGAATCGGACTAATAATTATCGGGCTGAATGTATTATCAATCATCAACTTAACATTGTTTGCATTTGCAATTTCGCTGAGTTTTGGAATATCAGCAATTTCAAGTAATGGATTACTTATTGCTTCACAATAAATAATTTTTGTTTTTTTAGTGATAGCTTTTTTTACCGTTTCAAGATCCTGAGTATTAACAAACTTAACATTTATACCGAATCTTGGTAACAGGTTTTTCAGAAATGCATAAGTACCGCCATAAATTGTTCTGCTGGAAATTATTTCATCACCGTAACTACACACTTGTAAAATTGAACAGACAATAGCTGCCATACCAGAACCAGTAACGAGTGCGGCTTCGCTATCTTCCAATCTTGCAAGTGCATCTGCTAAATATTTATTTGTTGGATTCCAGTGACGTGAATAGAGAAAGCAGCCTTCAACTTCTTGTTCAAAAAGCTCTTTCATTTTTTCGGGACTTAAAAAAGTAAATGTTGATGAATCAGTTATTGATGGATTTACGTCGCCGTATTCTCCAAATACAAGGTAATCCTGTATTTCATTTGAAGGGTCAAAGTGGTGCATATTAATTCTCCTCTAAATTTGCTTTGTAAAAATAAATAAATGATTTTTCATTTGTAAGTTTTAATGATTTGGGAGATAATTTATGAATGAAAAGAAAAATGCCGCTGAATATTCAGTTGATTATATCGAAGATGGGATGGTTATCGGACTTGGCACCGGTTCAACTGTTTCATTTATGCTTAATAAACTTGCAGAACGAATAAAATCAGGATTGAATATTACTGCGGTATCCAGTTCACAGGCTACAACAAAACTTGCTTCCTCACTTGGAATTAAAATAACCATGCTCAGCGAGGTTGATGAGATTGACTTAAATATTGATGGCGCTGATGAGGTTGATGAAAATCTGAATGGAATAAAGGGTGGTGGCGGCGCTCTTCTTAACGAAAAAATAATTGCTTCTAATTCAAAGAAAAATATCTGGATTGTAGATTCTTCAAAGTTAGTAAAAACTCTCGGAAATTTTCCTCTTCCAGTTGAAGTTATACAGTTCGGCACAACACAGTTGTGTGTTAAACTTGAAAGGAGCGGATTCAAACCAACTTTGCGTGCAAAAGGTCCTGTAAAATATATTACCGACAATAACAACTACATTGTTGATTTGAAAATGGGCAGGATTCCTGATCCTTTAGCTCTGGATATTAAACTAAAAAGCTTCCCTGGAATAGTTGAGACGGGTTTATTCTATGATACAGCAGATGAAGTGATTGCAGGAGTTGGCAAAGAGATTAAAATATTTTCAAAAAAAAAGAGAGTCTGAACCAAAAATAATTTAGACTCTCTTATCCCCATTTGATTTACTTTTAGTATTTATCCGCGCCCAGTTTTTTTAATTCTCTTGACACTTTTTTTGAATTGTTATAAGCTAAGAATCCCAGCACTGCCAGGAAAGCGATCACGATCAATTCAGTCATTCCCATTGTTTTTTTACTCCTGAAATTTTTCTGTTTTGTCATGAAAAAAACAAGTATAGTGCCACCATAGTATTTCATAATGAAACTTCGATTTTAATTTTTTAAGAAAAAATATTTTTACTGTGAATTAAGCATTGTAATAATTACAGAATGCGACAGATATGGCAGTAAGTATTTACTAAATGAATAGAAGCTATTTCTCAATACGAAAGATTTTTGAATTTAAATTGATCGTAGTTAAATATTGGTACCCACGACAGGATTCGAACCTGTGACCTGCGGTTTAGGAAACCGACGCTCTTTCCTGCTGAGCTACGTGGGCGTATTCAATGAACAATTAACAATGTATAATGTATAATTCTTGTAGTAAATTTAACGAAGTTTAAGGTTTTATTAAACGGATTTGAGAGGTTAGAAATTCAACCAATAAGTTACTTTGATCATAAAAATATTATCCGGTTCAGCTTGCACCATTTTAGTCATTGATTCTTCAAATTTAAAATCTCCGATTTCTTCAGCTTCTTCTCTGGTTTGTGTCCATACAAAATAAATCACACTTCCCGGTAAGTACTCCCATCTTAAAACCGCATTACCTCTGAGCGATTTTACATTAAAATCTGGGTTGCCAACATCAATTGGTTGAGCTGGACCTGAACCATCCGGATCTGCTGTGTTGGTTTCAGAATTGAATGTTGAGCCCTCTTCGCCATAAACCATAAAATTGTAAGTACTCGGAGCTTTAAGCTCTTTAAAGTTTGAGTAATCGCCGGAAGAAATAAGCGGTTGAATATAAAGTTGTAAACTTAAATCCGGAGTAAACGTCCAGTTTAATCTGATGCTCGATGATAAAGTTTTCTGATTAAGTTCGGCAAATACATATCTGCTTCCATAAGTTTTTGTTGCTGTTTGATCTGAATATGTATCAACATACTGCGCATAAGAGAATTCTTTTGCGAATTGAGGACTGAAAATAAATGAAATATTAGGTAACAACCTGAGTTCCAAACTCGCTTCCGCAAACCAATCATAAGAAGGATTTGACTCACTAAGTCCTCCGCCAAATTCGATCACCCAATCTTTTCTGCTGTCAGAACCAAGATTGAGTGATACCTGGTATCCGGCAGGATTTAAAGTTAACGGTCCGCCCCGGGTACGGTTATTATTAAATGACTCTGCATATAATCCAACATCCCAATTCGCAGAATAATAGTTTGGGAATTGAATTGAACCAAAATGGTAAAAACCTTCCCAGGTTTTATTTCCACCAAAGTCATGATTTTGAAATAAAGCGCCACCAAGTTCAAGATATCTGAAAATATCGTTGGGATCGCTCCAGTAATATCCGGCACCGGCATGCCAATTCACTATATCCGCTCTGAAGAAAAATCCAACATCATTTACATCAAATCCCGGTGTTATAAATCCAAATGCAGTATTAACAAAGAAATTTCCTTTTTGCTTTGCTAAATAAAATCTTCCTGCATAACCAGTTAATGATTTAACGGAGCTATCAACATTTACATGATCAGCATCCGGTCTCTGGAAATAGTGTCTTGAACTTTTCTGAAGTTCAATCATTCGCTGCTCATTACCATATACATAACTCGCACCTGTCCAACCTGCAACAACCCAGGTTTTCGATTCGTCAAGAAAAGTCCAGCCATCAAGTCCGAATGTCAAAGCACTTTTATTAATTTCATTACGAAGTTGTTGATCATCAAAATCTCTGAGAGAAACAGTGGAAATAAATCCAAGCCCGTGTTGTCCGTTATTAAATTCATTCTGAGCCCGGAAAATTCCATAGTATGCGAGTGGTTCGACTTCTGTTTCCGATTGCATACCATCGACAGAAATTTTTGCAAATTCTCTCTGGGTGATATTTTGAATTGTACCGATATTCCAGCTATCACCAAGTTTCCCGGTAAGTTTACCTGCCGCCAGTATATGAGTTCCGGTTGGATAATCAGAAAAGTCAGCATCATCCGGAATACTGCCTTGCGGCTGTCTTCCAATTCGTCTGCTATAGAAAAAATCCGCGCCGCCCCAGTTAAATCCCCAATAATTTCTCACTCCTCCATAGCCAAAATTGAAAATATTTGAACCTTCAATAAAGAAAGGTCTTTTCTCTTCAAAGAATGTTTCAACATCACTAAGATTTATTACCGCAGGATCAATTTCAACCTGACCAAAATCTGGGTTAACTGTAGCATTCAGATTTAAGTTTGAACCGATTCCCATCTTAAAATCTGCACCCACTCCAGATGAATAACTTTTTCCATCATGAAAAGGATCTCCATCTTCGTATTGAAGATACTCAGCTTTACCCGTGATGTATGGCAGTATTTCAAGATGACCACTGCCATCAATTTTTTCAAAGCCCTTCAAACTGGCAAAATTAGAAACGAACCCGCTTTCATTTTTCGGTACAAATACTAAATATGATTCTTCATTTTTTCTTGCAATAATTCTTCTGAAGTTTATACCCCAGACCATGCTATCTGATTCGTTGAACCTCATCTGAGAAAATGGAATTTTCATTTCTGCAGACCAGCCCTTGTTATTTCTATGAACTTTTCCTTCCCAGACACCATCCCACGAATCATCATCCCAGGTATCATTATAAAGAATTCCATCCAGTTGAGTTCCGGCTGCATTCAGTCCAAAATAGTAACCGCTTCTTTTATCGTTGTATGGATCCAGACATAAAACAATATTATCAGCATCAATATCTTCATCTCTTCTTGTTAGTCTTGCCAGAATCAATTCAGGTGATGAATCATACATAATTGCACCGAGGTATAAATAATCTTTATCATATGCTATTTTCATAATCGTTCGCTCACTTGCCGGAGCACCTTCATCGGGATCTCTTTGAATAAAATTTTCGAAAGTATTTCCATTTTGCCAGACGTGTTCAATCAACTCACCATCCAGTTCAATTGGAGAATTTAATTTCTCAGCAATGAGGATTACATCTTTGTTCATGATTTTCAGCGTATCCTTAAAAGCAAAAAGGCAGGTAACCGGAATTAAGATTATTATGAGAAGAAGAGTTTTGATCATTGCTGATAACTTTTTATTCTCTGTTTTTATTGATTAGTCTTAAACAAGAGATGCAGGATTTATTAACACCTGCATCTTCTTCAAATTATACAAATGAAAATTGGATAATTTTTAATTAATCCGAATAAGCATTTAAATGAGCGGTTGTTTCCGATGATATTGAGTTACTTTGATTTTTTAATTCTGATTTCGCCCATACCAACATTCAACCCGATTTTACTTCCACCGCCATTGAGTTCGTAAATGGATTCGAAAGTATTTCCTCTCCGGTTTTGCGAAACATTAGACGATTCAAAATCTGATTCTATGCTTTCCGAAACTTTCCCGGAGCTACCCCATTTAAAATCGTTCGCTGTTGCAATAATCGTTGCTTTGGAAGATTCAGGAATGTATAAAGTGATATTTCCAACACCTGAATTAAAATCACTGCTGTTCCTGCCATCGGGAATTAATTCAGCGGTAATGTTACCTGCACCAGTGGTTGCGTCAATTGAGCCTTTTATATTTTCAAGATCGATGTTTCCACCACCAGTGCTGACTTCAACTTTCCCTGTTGCACCATCGAGAATTATATTACCTCCACCCGATGAAATATCTGCTTCTCCTGAAACTGATGATACCGTGATATTACCACCAGCAGTTGAAATATCAGCACTGCCGTTGACTGATCCCACCGTTACATTCCCGCCAGCAGTTGAAATTTCTGCATCACTGTTCACAGAGTTAACTTTAATATTTCCACCAGCAGTTGATATTTTTGCTCTGCCATTAACCGAACCTATCTGGATATCACCACCAGAAGTTTTTAATACCACATTACCACTTATATCTCCGAGCTTAATATTTCCACCTGCAGTTGTAATTGTTGCTTCTGCACCAATCATTTTTGCCGTGATATTTCCACCCGCAGATTTAATAGTTACCTTATTCCTGAGATCATTATTAATTGTTACATTGCCGCCGCCTGTTTTAAAGTCGATAATTAAATAATCTGGAATAGTCAACTCTAACCGGAAGTTATCTGAATCATCTCCTTTAAACCTGACTTCAACTCTCCCGGTTTTTTGTTCTGTGGCGTAAAGACTGAGTTCATCATCATCAATTTTTTTTGCGGATATTTTTATTTCGTTCTTGTCCCATGTGCTTAAATCAATATTTCCATGATCTATATCGACAAGGAGTAAATCACCTTTTTGAACATTGAAAGAATCTTCTTTGTCGGCGGCAATAGAAAAGTTCAATAGGGAGAATATCAGAATCACGATTACTTTAATCAATAAAGCTGCTTTTGTGTTTTTCATTTTAATTATACTCCTGTAAAATTGTTCTTGAGCGTAATTTGATATAAGAATTTTCATCCTGCTTTAATTTTTCTCTGAAAAAATTCAGTTCATTATTGTTTAGCTTGTAGCCTTTGTTTCCAGCTTCGATAAGTGAGTTTAATGCTTCAATCCTCAAACCTGAGACAGTATCATTAGCGACGACATAAAGAAGTGTCTGCTTGATAGATTCATCATACTGAAATTTTCCCATCATCTTTAATGCTTCTCTCCGAACACCAGGATTTTCATCTGTCATCATCACAGTAATTAAAGCGTTTTTTACATCATCATCATATTGAATTGAAGATTCCGTATCCATTGCATTGATTGAGTTTAATCTCGAACCGGGATTTTGTTCATTCAACATTGCATAAGTAAGAACACTTTGTATTTGTGCATCACTAACTTTCCCCTTCAGATGAACAGTTTTCGATGCATTAAATGTAAATTCAACCTCACCATCTGAAGCATCGGAATCAATAAACCTAAGATTTGAAATACTCATATCGTCATTTAGTGAAACTGGTTGAATTCCTCCTTCAGTATTGATTGAAGATATCACATTTGATTTTCCTAAGAATTGACTTCCGATTAGCAATCCGATAACAAGCATCGATATACTTATGGCTGCATATTTCATTGGAGAAGTAAAAAACCCTGTGATAAAATCCAATGATGTTGCAAAAATATTTTTCTTTTCAGACTCAACTTTCAGAGCACCTCTTAATTGATATCGTGCGGCTGATAAAACTTTTTCATCATCAACTGACTTCTTCTTGCTGCAAATTAATTCGAGAAGATTTTTTTGATCTTCCAATTCACTTCTGCATTCATCACAGGTCAAGAGATGTTCCTTTAATAAAGTTTGCTGCTCAGTATTCAATTCTCCAAATAAAGAGAGTTGAAGAAGTTTTTTAAATTCGTTATGGTTCATTAATTACTCCCATTAATTTCAAATTCATCATGCATCCATACAATCATGCTTGCATGGATGTATAGTCGTATGATTGCATGTTTATTCTTTGAATGTTGTTTCTTTCTAATATTGTATCGCATAAACTGTTTTAAGTTTCTTTCTTAAATTTTTTATTGCATCGAAAAGATATTTTTTAACAGTTCCTTCTTTACAATTCATCATCTCTGCAATCTCTCTTATTTTATATCCTTCATAATGTTTCAGAATAAAAGTCATCTTTTGTTTTGCTGAAAGTGAATCAACTGCCGTACTTACTATTTCACCAAGATCAGCACCTGATGAAATTTCTTCAGGAGTTGCGCCTTCATAAACTAATTCTGGTGATGAACTTATTTCCATTTCATCATCATCGGAATCATTGTGAATCGAAACTTTCAAGTGCTCTTTACTTCTGCTTTTATAAGTAAGACAAACATTTGTTGTAATTCTGAAAAGCCAGGTTGAAAATTCACTCTGAAATCTGAATCCTTTCAAACTTCTGTAAACGCGAATAAAAACTTCCTGGTAAAGATCTTTTGCATCATCTTCATTAATGGCATATCGCATCGCAATGGAAAGAACACTACGGTCATAACGATACACTAATTCCTCAAAGGATTTTTGATCGCCTTTTTGTGCTTGAACTATTAAGTCAGTATCGCTTAACTGCATTTAATTCTTTTCATAGATATTCAATTAGACTCAGGGTTTTGAGAAAAGGTTGTGGTGTCTCTGGGATGAAAATTAGCTTTTATGGTTTAATAAATCAAAAACCGAGTTAAACTGGTAGGTGAGGCTGGTTGGAAGTCTTTCTTTTGTTAAAATTATTGTTTGAAAATATAATTTGTTTCAGAAGGTAATCAGTGGATACTCGTTCCATTCTTTACTTCGGAATTTTCTACCATTAACCTTTTTATTGCGTTTTATTTCATCTGCACCCCAGGTACCCCATTGTTTAAAGAAGAATGCTATATTCTGTTTTTTGCATTGCTGAAAAATTTCCTCTACCCATTCTGTTTTGATTGGTCTGGCACTTCGACCAGATTCGCCACCAACGATAGCCCAGTGTATTCCTTTTAAATCTAGTTCACCGACAGAATTAATCAATGGCTCAAATGAAATGAATCTGATTTTAGCATTTACTTTTTTCAAAGAATTTATTCGTTTATTAAAAGTGGAACTCTCAACACTGACACCAAGCCACACATTCTCAGGGACATTATTATTAAAAAAATACTTTAACATTATTTTATCACGCTTAGTTAGTATCTGGTAAATATGCTGAGGAGTTTTTTTAATAACATTAAAAATCATATCAAGATATTCAAAAGGCATTTCTTCGTGAAAAAGATCGCTCATAGAATTAACAAAAAATTTTGTGGGCTTTTTAACTTTAAGTGGTTCTTCCAAACGATGAGGTAGAATTTTGAACATGAAACCATCAGTATAATCGTCAACGCCTATTGCTTTTAATCTTCTGGCAAATACTTCAGCATAACAAAACTTACAACCGGCAGATATTTTATCACATCCAATAGATGGATTCCAAACTTTTTCTGTCCATTCAATTTTAGTTGTTTTCATTTATTTTTTTGTTCGATTATTTGATCAGCAACTTTTAATGCTGTTTTATTATTAGATGCAAATACAAAATGGTAAATCGGAACATTCTTTGTGTTAAATAATTGTAATGGTTTTTGGGAAACATGGTTCCAAATATTACTTAATTTTTCAATATAAAGTTCGGCTATATTAGAAACAGAATCATTAGTCTTTTTAATTTCATCTCCTGAACCAAAAAGAGTATCGACTTTTTCTGTTTCATAAAATCTCTCCCGGATTTTATCCTCTGATAGTCCAAAGTACGATTGAAGTTTATTTGAAAAATTTAATTTGCCTTTTCTATCAAGGAAGCGGTTTATAATTACTCCCGATGGAATTAAAATCCAAAGGTCAACTCTTTTATCTTTGAGTATTTCAATACTTGACCAATCTATTTGCATACCAAATGGGTCTAACAACACGAGTGCAGCATTTTGTGAATTAAGAATTTTAGAAAGATTAATTAATTGATTATTTACATTATCCGTAATGAAATTACAATTTATTCGGATTAAATTAGAGTTTGAGAGTTTTTGTTTCAATTTATCAATTGCTTTTTTATTATTATCAACAAAATAATAATGATCAAATTTCTGATTTAAACTAAGTACTCTCTCTGCTGAACCTTTATAGAGTTCCAAATCCTCTTTAATAAAATAGTCTGAGAATAAATCCTTTTCTTCTTCGATTGTTGAAAATCTCTCACCACTTCCGGCAAATCCGTCAAAATAAATTGTAGTAGGCCAACCACTAAATTTTTGTTTCTGCGCACTCATTATAGTTAAATAAGCATTAACATAATTTTCAAATGCGTCTAATTTTAACTCAGTCCAACTTCCACCCCAATTAATTTGAGGTTCTTTAACTTCATTCATTTTATCTCTTTTTATTTAATTTCAAACTTCTCATCCGGACACACCAAGGGTTTTGCACGACGGGTATTTTATTAAAATCATTTTTTCTTTTTGCCCTTAATTTTCTTTGCCTCCTTCAAAACTTTTTTCTCATCGCTGTTAAGACTTCTCTGAACTTTTTTTACATCTTCAGCCGCAGGCAGGTTTTCTGGCTGAACTCCACGTTCTTTTAATATTTTCCTTACTGCAAGATTATTATCAACGTGTTCTGTTGAAATCTGATTTTGTCCTTTCAAATCTTTTTCTATTACATTGTGACTTGTCAGCTCAGTGGCAAAATCTTTCGCTTTAATTGTAAGTGTTGGCAAAAAATCTGCAAGAGGTCGTTTATCAGGAACTCCAAGTTTACGTTTCATCATTTGTGTGTTAAGACCACCAAATAATGCCTTATCACCTTTTGAGCGAATTATTGCAAAACCCTGCTCATCAACTCCTCGTTCATAAATTATTCCCGAAAGTTTTTTTTCTGATTTAGATAATTTTTCACGAGCAGAAACACGGGCAATATCCAGCAATCGTTTTTCAATAATTTCCTGTTTACGAGTCTGCACCGCAAAATAAGTTTGGGCAAACGCAACTTCATTCTTCCCCGGATCACCGTTTTGTGCAATCAGGTAGCAGGCGTATCTTGTGAGAACGATATCATCAATATTTCTCTCGGCACCGCTTCCTACAGATACCATTTTGTTGATATCAACAAAATGGTCTGCAATCGATTCACCGCTGTTTTTACAGGAATCTTTAGCCTTGTCAATAACTTTAACAAAATTACGCCACTCAGAATAATTGAAAACTTCCTGCAATTCTCTTGCACTCCAGCATTCAACATTATTATACATATAGCAGGCGTGTTCAAATTTTTCAAATAGTTCTGTAATTAATTTTTTCTTCATAATTATACTTGTCTATTCAATTACTCGGTTATAGTTTTTTTATTATATCTCAAATCTATCAAAGTCATTACCAATCTCATCAATAAATTTCTCTGTTATTTTTACGTTATTTTCGAGGGATACGTTAGCAGTTCCGAGTTTGCTATCAAAGAAACGCCAACCGGCTTCTTCGAGCAGCTTATTTATTTTTATGCGGGCTTTAGCTTCTTTATCAGCCATACTATTTAATCATTATGGATAACTGTTTTAAAATTAAAGAATTTATTTTTTAATAATAAGTTTTATGATTTGCTTGTTTTATGGTTCAATAAATCAAAAACCGAATTAAGCTGGTAGGTTGGTAATATTTTTTCTGTTCCGTTTGGATAAAATTTTACACCGGTATGAACTAAAGCAGTATCAATTCCAAAATCGTTTCCCATTCGGATATCGGTTTCGAGTCTGTCACCAATTAAAATTGTTTTTGATGGAATGAATTGAAGTCGATTTTTTATTTCGTTAAACATAAATTCAGATGGCTTGCCGAAGTGAAGCTCCAATTTTCTGTGAGTTCGTTTCTCTAATGCAGAAATGGTTGAGCCCGCATCAATCACTTCTCCATCATCAACCGGACAGGTGTCATCAATATTAGCTGCAAAAAACTTTGCACCATTTTCTAAAGCTCGTGCAGCTATTTCAAGCTTCTGATAGTTAAGTGTTCTATCAAGTGTGATGATTACTATTTTTACTTCTTCAGGCATTGTTGAATGCTTTAAACCGGAAGTTTCAATTTCTGATACAAATGAATCTTCACCAATTGCAAAAAACTTTTTACCAGAAAAATATTTTTTCAAATAATTGGAAGCTACGATTGTTGAATTCAAGATTTCGTTTTCTGCAATATTCAATCCCCAATTGTTCAGCAAATAATAATAATCTTTCGCGGTTCCGGTTGTTTTGTTCGATACGAAAATAATTTTCTTATTCAGCTCTTTTAACTGATTAACAACTTTGTCAGCATTTGGAATTAAATGTTCTCCACGATAAATAGTTCCATCAAGATCAAAAATAAAGTAATCATATTTTTCAAGAAAGTTTACCATTTAATTCTTTCTTCATTGCTGCGAGTGATTCGACGATAGAATGCGGTTTATAACCAAGTTCAGTTTCCGCTTTTAAAATAATTAATCCCGATTTCAATGGTCGCCTGGCTGATTGTTTTAATTCCTCTGTCCTAATAGGTGTGATTAATTTTTTATCGAGATTGAAGTAATCAGCAATTCGCAGTGTGAAATCATACCTCGATAAAAATTCGATTCCACCAACATTAAAGATTCCTGTTTTTTTGAACTCAATAATTTTATTTATCGCCTGAACAAGATCGTCAATGAATGTTGGATTATTTATCTGATCATTTACAATCCTTATATTTCTATTTTCATCGAGGGAACTGACAACCCATCTTACAAAATCAGGTCGGCTGTTTAAAGCAATCCCATAAAGAACGTTTGTTCTGAGTATTGTAAAATATGTATTACTTATACGTAAAGCATTTTCGCTCGCAAGTTTTGTACGTCCATAATATCCGAGCGGATTTGGAATAGCATTTTCTGAATACGGTCCATCTTTACCATCAAAAATATAATCCGTGGAAATGTGAATTATGTGTGTATCAATTGCTCTTGCAGCTTCTGAAATATATTCGACACCTTTGACATTTATTTTCCAAGCATCCTCACGAAGTTTTTCGCTTAGATCAACATTTGTAAATGCTGCTGTGTGGATAATAAAATCGGGACAATAATCGAGAATAATTTTTTTAATACTATTTCTGTCTTTAATATCACAAGAAATGTAGTCAACATTTTCAATGAGCGACTTTTCTTCAACAGAAGTTGCCAGCAATTCCACATTTTCATTTTTCAGGTAAAATTGAACTGCTCTCTGCCCCAGCATTCCATTTGAACCTGTGATTAAAATTCTATTTTTTACTAATCCATTCGTCTGCATAATAATTTAAGTTTAGCAAACTACGAGCCTCAGTAACAGTTGTTGAAATACCCGCTAACATATTTGCCAGTTTCAATGCCAAAGTTACATCTTTATTTTTTATGTAATTGTTGAAATAAACTGCCCCAAAAATATCACCACAGCCAACTTTGTTTAATACATTTGTCCGGATTGCGTTGTTATGAAAATTTTTTATTACACTTTTTTCTTTGAAGTAAACCGTGGCACCATGTTCTGCTTTAGTTACAATAACCTGATTTATTCCGTAAGAAATTAACTCCTCAGCAATATGCGATTCATCCGTCCGGTCTGAAAGTGTTGTCAATTCAGATTCGTTAGCTTGAAGTATATCTATGCATTCAGCCCATTCATTAAAATTTTTAATTCGTCTAAAAATTCTTTTGAGGTTTTCATCTGCACCTCGGCTGAAAGTATGAACATCAAAATAAATTAATCCATTAAAATTTTTTCTGATTTGTTTTAGCTGATTAATCGAAATATCATTTCCTGATATCATATTTATAAGAATGCCATCAAATAAATTATACCCTGCATCAGGTATTGAAAGATTGTTTGCTAATCGTGAATATTTTTCTTCTCGTTCACCGAAATCCTTTATTGTTAATTCTACTTCAGGAATAAAATTTGCATACGTCAGAAAATTTTTTTCAACCCTATTATAAATTTCCGAGAAAAGTGATTCATTTTCATTATCGATACTTGAACATAAATAAATTTTATCGCCGGATTGCTGCTGGCTTAACATTGCAATTACGCTATAGAATATGCCTCCCGGTTTTGTGGTTATAATGTTTCGTTCAATGATTTTATCAACTACCGAATGTCCGATGATGAGAATATTCATTTTAACTTTTTTTGTAAATATAGATTTATACTTGCTTCAATTGAAATAATCATGACTTCAAACTTCACTAAATTTAGATTATATTTGTTAACAGTTATGATTAATTATACCATCGGAACAAGTGAATGAAAATAGGAATTACGTGTTATCCAACTTATGGCGGAAGCGGTGTTATTGCAACTGAACTCGGGAAAGATTTAGCGCTTCGCGGACACGAAGTTCATTTCATCAGTTACGCACTTCCATTCAGACTTTCTCAGTACATTGAAAATATTTTTTTCCACGAAGTTGAAATAAGCAATTATCCGGTATTTGAATTTCCTCTTTACGCTTTGTCGCTCGCAAGCAAGATGGTTGAAGTAGCAGAATTTGAAAAACTGGATTTACTTCATGTTCATTATGCTATTCCACATGCAACGAGTGCATATTTAGCAAAAGAGATGATGAAGAATAATCGTGACATCAAAATAATTACAACGCTTCACGGAACTGACATCACCCTCGTCGGTCTGGAACCATCATTTCTGCCTTTGGTAAAATTCAGCATCGAAAAGAGTGATGGGATTACAACTGTTTCCCGGTTTCTTAAAGAAAAAACAATAACAAATTATGAAATTAATAATGATATTGAAGTCATTCCAAATTTTGTTGATACAAATTTATTTAAGTCGAAAAACACTTGTGATTTCAGAAAAACAATAGCAACTAAAGGAGAAAAAATTCTGATTCACACGTCAAACTTCAGACAGGTAAAACGTGTAACCGATACAATCAGAATATTGGAGAAAGTTCAGAAAGAAATTCCTGCGAAATTAATTCTTGTTGGTGATGGTCCTGACAGATCAGAATGTGAAAGACTGACAAGACAGCTTAATCTTGGAGATTCTGTTAAGTTTCTTGGTAAGCAGGAAGCTCTGGTAGAAATTTTATCTTCATCGGATCTTTTTCTGATTCCATCACAATCTGAAAGTTTCGGGCTTGCAGCTCTTGAGGCAATGTCATGTGGTTTACCGGTTATCAGTTCAAGTGTTGGAGGTTTACCGGAATTAGTCAGACACAACGAAACGGGTTTTATTGCTGAGATTGGTGATGTTGATAGGATGGCTAAATATGCGTTGGAACTTTTATGCAATGAAAAAAAATATAATCTCTTTGCAGAAAACTCAAGACAAAGAGCAGTTAGTAAATTTGACAAATCAATAGTTGTTCCTCTTTATGAGGAGTATTATGAACAGATACTAAGTAGTTAATTATGATTGTTTATTGTACGGGCACGAAACAAGGTGACCTTGCACATCAAATACTTCACAAAAATATAATTGAGTTCACTGAAAGTCTTGGTCATACCGTTCTGGCAGAATTAAGCAGTAAGTTCAGCACAACAATTCCACTTACCGATATTCAGATTTATAAAAGAAATCTTAAATGGATCGATGGCAGTAAGCTTGTTATCGCGGAAATTTCCAACAGTGAACTTGAAACAGGAATTGAAATTGCCTACGCACTTTTTCATAGAAAGATTCCGGTTCTTGCGTTGCATATTCCCGATGAAAGAAAAATTTCTCCTATGCTCGCCGGATGTGATCTGTCATTTCTTAAAATTGACAAGTACGGTGATTCAGGTGAAATGCAGATAATTGTAAAAAACTTTTTAATTAGCCATTCGCAAAGTTGAACGAAAAAGATTTTATCTTTAGTAAAAGCAAAGACCTTTCACTTTCCGGACTCAAAAATTTCCCGCAGGATTTTACTTTTTCTAAAAAAATCAACTCTATTGATGTGCCCGAAAAAGTACTTTCTCTTGGAAAAGAATTTTTCGGATCATTTGAAGTAACTTCAGCTACCGGTGATTTTGTAATGACATTTCAAAATGAATTTGAAGCCAAATATGTTGTCTATGCAAGTCAAAACAGAAAAAATTTAATCAATATTCCTGCTGATCAGTCTGCAGTCATAAATGCTGTTAAAGAATATGAAAAATATCTTGATAACTTATTGCTGGAAATTAAGAACGAGTATCAGAGAAAAGTAAACAATGGGAAAAATCTGACTGCAGTCTCAAACGAAATTTTTAAGAAATTGAACCTCACCAGATTATGACAATTAACTCCCGGGTTTCCGATAAAATATATTCTTACCTGAATTCAACGTTTGGTGAAGATGCAGCCAAAAGTTACAGTAGTTTTATTGATCAGGATCCAGCCAAATATATCAGAGTAAATGAAAGTAAAATAGATCGGATTACACTGGCTAAAAAACTTGATGAAGTTTATGGTATAAAAACTGAGCCAATGGATTTTCCATCAAATGCATTAAAGATTATTGATGGATTTGATTTTGCCGGCAGTACTCTCGAAATTGCTTTCGGATTTTATTATATGCAGGCTTTAACATCAATGCTGCCACCAATTGCTCTCAACCCATCTGAAAAGGATTTGGTACTTGATTTATGCTCAGCTCCCGGATCAAAGACAACTCAATTAGCAGAAATGATGCGGAACAAAGGCAGGCTGGTAGTCAATGAACCTGAAATTGAGAGAATAAAAGCACTGATATTCAATCTTGATAAAATGAATTTTTTAAATTGCGGTGTTGTTCATCAGCGTGGAGAAATATTATGCAAGTATTTTGATTCTTATTTCGATAAAATACTTGTTGATGCGCCTTGCAGCGGGTTGGGAATCATTCAGAAAAAAAGTGAAGTTAATAAATGGTGGTCTGTTGAAAGAATAAATCATCTTGTTGAAATACAAAATAAGCTTCTGGTTTCGGCTATTAAAATGTTAAAAGCTGGCGGTGAACTTGTTTATTCAACTTGCACACTCACTCCTGAAGAAAACGAATTAATTATTAACAAGATCCTTGAAAAATATCCGGTTGATGTTGAACCGGTATCGGTTCCACTCAAACATCACAGTGGATTAGAACAGTATAAAAATAAAAAACTTGATAATAGATTAACGAAGGCTATAAGAATTTTTCCATGGGAGGTTGATTCAGATGGATTTTTTCTAATCAAGCTAAGAAAAACGGGACAAACTGAACCAGTTGAACAGTTTAAAGTGAAAAAGAATTATACAATGACTATGCATTATCAGGATGATAAGAATCTCAATTCAAAACTCAGTAATCTGGCTTTAGAATTCGGAATAGAAAGAAATGTTTTTTCTGATTACAAATTTTTTATCCGCAGAAACGATATCTACTTTTCTTCAGCGGAATGGACAGATGAAAACCTTGGAATATTCCATAGAGTTGGAACTAAGTTCGGAATAATCGACAAGAGTGGTAACATAATACTTCATTCATTTGCAGCACAGATTCTGCAGAAGCATATTTCAAAAAACATTTACAAAATACAGAACCTGGATGAACTCAGATTGTATTTGATGGGAGCTTTAATCCCAATGGACAATCTTCCGACCGGTCAGTATGTAGTAAGTTTTAATGAAAATATTCTGGGAACAGGTGTTGTGATAAAAACCGGATTAAAGAGCAGATACCCTCGTTCCAGCCGTACACAAACAATCCGGATAAAAGGACAAAAAGTCCAATAGTACATTATCAAAATATTTTTTGATAGAACTAAGCTGATCTCAGGCACTTTAAGCGCTTACTAAACTTCCCTGCTTTTCAAGTTCAACAATGCTTTTATGATTTTTTAATCCTTTTAAACCTTCCATCTTTTCAAGAATGTTGAAAGCTTCGAATATAGCTTTTTTCCAATCTGAGTTCTTTATGATAAAAGGTAATTCTCTAATAGGCTTTGGTGCGCCTTCAGATATCGGAACTATCTTCACGATTTTATCTCTGTCGCCAAGTGCCTGGTTAATAGAAACACTTATCAAATATGAATACAGAGTTTTAGGAATTCCGTAAGAACTAATATTTTCCCCGAAGAAAGTTACTGTTGCTAAAGCCATTTACCACCACCATAATTTAGTTATTGAAATAATTTATCTGAAGGAATCCTCAACCAAAGATTCAACTTCATCCCGACTTAGTTATTTGCTATTAAAGAATTGCAATAACAATACCAGCAGATATATTTAATAATTTACAATTACAGAGTGTAGTGAGATGAGTTAAAACGACAATTTTTTTAAGCAAACGACAGTATTGACCAAATCGACTTTTATTGTTCAGGAAGGAGTTTAAGTTTTAATCGCTGTTAAAAATATTTTATTAGTAATATTAAAAGTTTTTATCAAAGACATAGCTGCACTTGATAAAAATAAATTAATTGCGGTATTATTTGTCCATCTTTTTATTCCTGGTGCAAAACCATTCATATAGACATCTTTCTGCAATGAAAAAACCTGTACTCTTTGAAACTGATCAACAACAAAACCAAAACGTTCAAGCAGAACCCTCAAACCTTTAGTTGAAAAACGATGAAGATGATATCTGTTCAAACAAATGCTCATCAGCCTCTGACTTTTATTAAGAGTTAATCTTCGTTCAATCATTGCTAAAAGATCAAATACCGAATCAGAATCAGGTGTAAGAATAAAAAGTTTTCCACTTTTTTTAACTAATGATCTTAACTGTATCATTGCATTTTCAACATTATTTATATGCTCAATTAAATCCCAGAGCGTCACGAAAGTAAAGTCTTTATTCATTTCAAATTTTTGACCTAGCTCTCCAAAATAAATTTCTACTCCTTCGCTTAATAGATTCTTAATGGCAATACTATCACATTCTAACCCTGATGCTGAATAGCCATTCTGAATCAACGCTTTTATAAATTCGCCATTCCCGCAACCAATGTCTAATATATCTTTTTCGTTTTCTTCCCCGGATAAATTATCATAAAATAGTTTCATCTGGGATAATACTTTTACCTGGTCAAACTTTTCTCTGTAAGCATTTCCATATGAATCAACATCTTGTAACCGATTAATATCTTCAATATAAATTCTCTTTGAATTACAATTTTTACAAACAAATAATTTTCCCTCTGGAATTTTTCCCTTATCGACCATAATATTTTTACAAGCAGCACAACTAAGATTTTTGATCTTCATTAATTATCTCTTTAATACCTCTGGCAAGAGAAATAACATTTATATCATTAATTAACTTTGAAAATTTTTGAAAATTATCTTTTAAGTTATAGTAATGTCTAAATTTTAAAAACCATGGAATTCCCTTTAGTATCGGTTGAGAACTATCAAATTCCCAAGGATGAAAATAGGTTAAGACTGATTCATTTCTTCCTAATAAAGTTGAAATGAAAAATTTTGAAACAACGAAAGGTAAAAATCTAAAATAGACTCCTCCTGAAAATGGAATATTTCCTATAACTGAAGGATATGTCGTAATTGGAAATTCCCAGACTCCGTTTGGCAGCAGGTAAGGAAGTCTTTTATTATCAGGAATTCCATAACGATGGTTGATTACAGGAAAAATACTGGAATCAATTTTTATCCCTTCTTCTTTTAAGATATCAAATGCCCAGAGACTTTTATTTGTAATTGAAAAATAAGGCGCCCGATAACTAATTATGTTTTTTCCTGTCAGGTCTGACAAATAATTAATTGAGTAATTAAGATCCTTCCTGAACTCGTCCCGGGTCTGTTTGTAGATGAAATGATGATTAAACCCATGGGAACCAATTTCATGTCCCTCAATATTAATCCGCTTTATTAATTCAGGATGATTTTTTGCTACATCACCCAAAACAAAAAATGTTGCCGAAGCATTTTTTTCAGCCAGCAGATTCAGAAGAAGACTTGTACTGTATTCAATTCTTCTCTCATAAGTTGCCCAGTGAGTCGAGTTGGCATCCAATGAGTGAAACCAATCTTCAAGATCTATCGTCAGTATTATTTGTTTCTTAATCATTAATGCAACTTCTTCAAACCTGATAATTTTCCTGCAATATTTTTCCCGTGAAGAATCGCATCTTCCATATTGGAATATTCCCAGCCTCCATATCTTCCAATTGAAAAGATCAGGTTGTTTTCTAAGAATGGAAAAATCTTTTCTAAGACTGACTTTCTGTGTTGATCATATATTACATAACCACAATCAATCAATCTCCAGTAAAATTCTATGATTAGATTATTTTTTTCAAGAATTTCTATCCTCTCCAATGTAGCAATACTTTCTTTCATTACTAAATCTCTGTCCAGCACTTCACCTCCATATTCTATTGTTAGTGCGAAATAACCTTCCGGACAATTTGCTAAATTGATATTGCCGGGAAATGTAATTCTGTAAAAAGGAATTTTACTATCAGCAATGTATATCCAGTGATCTTTTCTTTTAGTTTTCCCTTTTACCAATAAATGAAGAAGTGTTGTGCTTCTTTTCTTCAAACAATCAGCAGCTCCAAGAATCTCAAAGGGTAACGAATCACACTTTGATAAAAAATCCGCAAGTGGAATAGTATTAATTAGAAAATCATATTGAATTTCTGAATCATCGTTTAACACTGCGGTGTTATTGCTTAGGATAATTTTTTTAAGTGTACGATTATACATGGGTTTAAGTTTCAAACTATCGGACAGGTTTTCCGCAAGCGTTGATATTCCGCCTTCACGTGGATAATAAAAGATTGAATTTCTTCCATATCCAAAATGATTAACTCTAAATGCACTCAATAATATTTTATATCGGGAAGATTTTGGCAAGTAATCACCGAGCCAGTCAGTATTCAATTCCGACAATGATACTCCAAATAATTGTTCATTGTATGGTCGAACGAAAACTTGAGTCAAATAATTTCCGAAGGTTGATTGTGAGTATTCTTCAAAATTCTGACGAACTTTATTTGTCTTCCATCGGATCATAGAATGAATCAGAGAATTTGCACATCGTATTCGTTCAATTAAGGGAAGATAAGATAGATTATATTGAAGAGGAAACGGTACGTACTTCCCATTAATCCAGACAGAACTAATTCTTTTGTTCATTAGAAGATCAACTTTTAAAATATTTTCTATCCAATTCTTGATTGAATTATCACGAAAGTAAAGAACATGAACACTGTTATCCAGCTTAAATCCTTCTAGTTTAACTGTGCTTGCTGTACCTCCCGGAAAATCTGAACTTTCTACCAACAAATAATTATCTGACAAATGATACGCAGCACTTAATCCGGTCAGACCAGCACCTATTATCAGATATTTTGTTTTAGTTGTCAACCCTCATTTTCCTTACAGGTAAAGATTTTAAATAATTATAAGCTGTGATACCAAAAAATAAAGTGATGTTTCCGCAAACGAAAAAATATTCAGATGGCAAGAAAAAATTTGATAAAACAATTATGAGTGAGTGAAAAAAACAGATTGACAGTACAATCCTGTTTATTCTTTTTACTTCAAAACCTTTTTCAAGCAGCCTTAATGCAAAGTGATCCGGGCTTCCTTTATAAAAAAGTATGCCTTTTTTAGTTCTAACTATTATTAAAAAAACAAGTTCAAACAGCGGAATGCTTCCCAGAAGAAATACGTAACCTGCAGTTATCGGATTAATTAAAAAAGTAATTATGACAGTGAATGCAAACAGGCTTCCGAGAAGTAAACTTCCAGTCTCGCCTAAGAATATTTTCGCCGGATATTTATTTAAAAATCTGAAACCAAGTACACTTAAACCAATAAACAATGAAAGATTTGAGTAAAAATTTAAATCTGCGAACGGTTGTAGAATGATCGCAGCGGAGATGAAAACAATAGTTGAAATTCCTGCAAGAAGACCGTCCATTATATCTATGAGATTCCAGGAATTCTGAGCAGCTAAAATCAGAAATAAGGCAGTAATGGCGAAATAAAACTGAACATCAATATAAAAAATAACAAAGGGTAAACTTGAAAATATCTGAAGTAATAATTTTATAAATGATTTGAACCGGAAGATATCATCTAATATTCCAACTACAATTATTGGTAATAATATTAATAAATACTTTAGTGCTGCTGATATATTTGTTGATTGAAAAATTAAAAACATTATTGCAGTTATACCAATTGCTATTCCTCCTCCGTAAGCGATTGGAATTTTATGAGTTTCTACAATTGGATTTGGATGATTTACAAAACCAATTTTATTTGATATGATTTTAACAAGATTCGTCAATAGATATGTTATTGGTAGAGCAAGAAAAATTAACAGAATTATTAAATCAGAATCTGACATTTAAATATTCATAACTAAGAAATATTCAAAACTAATTTTAGTTTTTCATCATTGATAATTTCAGTAAGGATTTCTTCAAGTTTCTTCTCTTCCCAAACCTGTACAACTTTTTTCAGTTTTGCTAATGAAGGTAAACGGAATTCAACATCCCGGTAGGAAGAACCATAAATTTCACCGATTGGAATAAAATTTATTTGAATGTTGTTATTAAGCAAGTTTTTGATTTTTTCAGCAAGTTCTAGAATTGTGACTGGATTTTCTGTTGTGGCAAGATTATAAATTTTGTTGTAAGTATTTTTTTTGTTTATCAATTCCCAGAATAATTTAACTGCTGTTTTAACATCGCTGAATGTCCTGCTTTGTTGACCGTTTCCATAAATATTAATAGTATTACTCTCAAGTGCTGATTTTACAAAGGATGGAACTACCATTCCGGATTCACTTTTTTGCCTAACACCAATGAGGTTGAAAGGTCTTATAATTATATACTGTAATCCCATTCGCTCTCTGTAATATTCACAAATTAATTCTCCGGTTTTTTTTGTCGTTACATAAATTGAAACTGGATGTAGTCCAAGACCATGCAGTTCTAATTCTTCATTAAATAAATCTTTCTTTTCAACAGTTGAAGAATAAACAAGGGAGGTAGAAAAATAAATCAGTGGGATTTTTTCTAATGAACAATGATAAGCGATTTGTTTAAGTGAATTAATATTTGTTTCGATTGTTTCAAGTGGATTTGCCAAAACATTTTTTACTCCCACAATGCTGGCAAGATGAATTACCATGGAAGAAGAGTTTATTAATTTTTTAATTAACTCGTGATCTTTGACATCTCCTTCAATGAATTGATTTCTTGATACTGCAGTTGGAATGTTTGCAATACTGCCAGCCGACAAATTATCCAGAACCATATAATCAATGTTTTTCTTATCAAATAAATCAACAATATGACTTCCAATGAATCCTGCACCTCCTGTCACTAAAATTGGTTTATTCATTTTGTTCCCAATATTTTTTTTGAAGCTGCATTAAAAATAATCAAGACTCTGGTTTAATAAAATCCAATCGTTAAATTGTTACGCAGAACAACATTTAATAGCTTTTCAATTGTTCGTTCACGTAATCGAAAAATATTTATTCAAAAAAAAACCGCCTCAAACAAATGAGGCGGCGATATCACTTATATAAAATAAAAACGAAATTTTATTTTGCCAGAAGCATTTTTCTTGTTTGTTTGAAGAATGGTGTCTCTATCGTATAGAAATAAGCACCACTTGTTAATCCGGAAGCATCGAAGTTAATGCTATGCTGTCCTGCTTCTTTAACTTCATTAACGATCAGCGCAACTTCCTGACCGAGAAGATTATAAACTGCAATCTTAACCAGGCTTGCTTCTGCTATGCTGTAATTAATTACTGTTGATGGATTAAATGGATTTGGATAGTTTTGTTCAAGTGAATAAACAATCGGTGCATTAACTTCCACTTCAATCTCATAACTGAAATTAAACTGACCATTAAAATCAATTTGCTTCAGTCGATATAAATAATTACCGTCAGGAACTTTTACATCACTGAACAAATAGCTTCTTTGCTCTGTCGTAGTTCCAGAACCAGCTATAAATCCAATTGCTTCATACTCTGTTTCCGAAGTTCTTCTTTCGATCTGGAAACCGGAATTATTTAATTCTGTTGCCGTAACCCATTGAAGAATTACATCTCTTCCACTTACAAATGCAACAAAGGATGTCAGCTCTACTGGAACTGGATCATCTGCTGTAATCCGCGGTATAGAGAAATTACCTTGAGAACCGGAATTTGCTGCATATCCGTTACCCCAGCAAGCTCTGAATAAAGTCCCATACCCGGTTGTCGAGGTACCTAAAGCATCCAGGCTTCTGGATGTTCCCGTAAAACCATCTTGACGAAGTTCAATTAACAGATTTCCACCTGTGTAAACATACATACTGTCAACAATGAAAGTCATTTCCGGTCCCCAGTTGTTTGGAGTATTCCCGAATGTATATGAATTAGCAAGTACGGTTAAGCTGCCAGATCTCACCAGTTTCTTAGAGCCTACAAAATTCGTCGAAAAATCTGTTAGACTCATATTCGTTGGGTCAACACTTTGACCAAGATAAAAATCATAATTATTAAAAGTAACATCTGCAGCAGGCCAGTTAGCTGATGCAGAGGCCGGGAGTCTCCAACTCACCGCATAAATCTGTTTATTAAGTATTGGGGCAAGTACACTCTCATGCATCAATAACTGATAGGTTCTTGCCGAGGTTGAAAATTGACTAAGAAATCCAGCATTCCCCGGTGTGTTTGTATAATCCGGAGGAACTACATGGTAAATAACAGCCTCTTGAGCTGCTATAGAAAAAGAAAATAATAAGAAGAGTAAATAAGTAAGAAAGATTTTCATAGTAACTCCTGTTTTGTTGATGATTATTTAAACATAGAATATTTTCTCGTTTAAATCAACAATGGACTAAAATATTTTGACTTAACCTTCCATAAAAGAGAAGTATTTATTAAAACATAGTTATACTCTATAAAAAAACCGCAATCTTTTTATTAAGAATTGCGGTTAAAAAGGGAGATTGCTTCATCTCACTAAGGTGGGATTCGCAATGACAATCGAAAGACTAAACGTCGTAATACATTCCAAACTCAAATGGATGAGGCTGCAATGCCATCGGTTTTATTTCTTTTTCAATTTTATACTTTATCCATGTTTCAATCACATCTTCTGTAAACACATCTCCTTTTAATAAATATTCATGATCATTTGCTAAAGATTTGATTGCTTCATTCAAACTTCCCGGCGTTGATGGAACATTTTTTAATTCTTCAGGTGGCATATCGTAAATATCTTTATCCAAAGGTTCACCGGGATCAATTCTATTAATTATTCCATCCAAACCTGCCATCAGCATTGCAGAAAAAGCAAGATAAGGATTTGCTGAAGGATCAGGACAACGGAATTCAACCCGTTTTGATTTCGGATTTGTTGAATACATTGGAATCCTTACAGCAGCACTCCTGTTTCTCTGTGAATAGGCAAGATTAACCGGAGCTTCAAATCCAGGGACTAATCTTTTGTATGAATTAGTTGTTGGATTAGCAAAAGCACAAAGTGAAGCCGCATGTTTTAATAATCCTCCGATGAAATAAAGTGCATCATCACTTAATCCAGCATAACCGGGACCAGCGAATAATGGTTTTCCTTTTTTCCATAAGCTGGTATGAACATGCATTCCGCTTCCGTTATCTCCCTGTATGGGTTTGGGCATGTAGGTTACAGTTTTGTTCCATTTCTTTGCCGTGTTTTTAACAATGTATTTGAACATTAAAAGTTGATCTGCAGCTTTGACAAGAGGAGTGAAACGTAAATCTATTTCGCATTGACCGCCACTGGCTACTTCGTGATGCTGAGCTTCTACATCGATTCCGCAATCAATTAAATTATTAACCATTGCATTTCTTAAATCCATTAATGCATCTGTCGGTGGGACAGGAAAATAACCTTCTTTATATCTTGGTTTGTATCCAAGGTTTGGATTTTCTTCTCTTCCTGTATTCCATCTTCCCTCAATCGAATCAACGTGATAATAACTTCCATTTGGCTTTGAATCGAATCTCACATCATCAAAAATGAAAAACTCTGCTTCAGGACCATAGTAAACTGTATCAGCAATACCTGTTGATTTAAGATGAGCTTCGGCTTTCTGTGCAATGTTCCTTGGGCAGCGCGAATATTTTTCTTTTGTGGCTGGTTCGAATACGTCACAAATTAAACTTGCAGTTGGTGATTCGATGAATGGATCAAAGAATAATGTATCCGGATCAGGAATAATAAGCATATCACTTTCGTTTATTGCTTTCCATCCTCTAATCGATGAGCCATCGAAGCCGTATCCATCAACAAATGAGTCTGCATTAAACTGACTTACAGGAACAGTGAAATGCTGCCACTGTCCTGGAAAGTCCATGAATTTTAAATCAACAAATTTGATTTTTTTTGTTTTGATAAAACTGAGCACATTATCAATAGCGCCCGGAGATTTTGCCATATAACCTACCTTTAATTTTATTATTGAATATTAATTGCTGTTGTTTCTTTTATTGTAGAGAGCACGTACGTGGTTTTTGTTCCCGTAACACCGGGCCAGGTTTGAATTTCACTAAGCAGCTTTTCAAGTGCCTCAGTATTCTTGACAAGCACTTTTAAAAGATGAGAGCCTTCCCCCAATACTGAATGACATTCAAGAATATTCGGATGTTTATCCACGTTCTTGATCAAATCTTTGTAATGCTTTGAAGAATCCATCATCACCAGAATGAATGCAAGAATATCATAACCGAAAGTTTGTCTTTTGACCTTTGTATAATAACCCTCAATAATTTTGTTATCTTCAAGTTTCTTGAGTCTTTCGCTAACCGAAGGAACTGAAAGCTGAACTTGATCAGCGAGTTCATTTCGTTTGGTTCTTCCATTTTGCTGAAGAGTTCTTAAAATTTTAAGATCTAATTCGTCTAACATATTACCTTATTTATTTAGGGTGATTTAACATATTGCCTTCAAAATTAAGTTAATACAACATTTATTCCAAATATTATGTAAGTAATTGTTCATATTACCTTCGACGTGGTGAGCCAGATTGAGAAAGTGTATTACTTTACCAACCCGAAAGGAGTAAATGCTGATTTGTTTTTTTTAACTTCTTCAAAAAGCGTGAGATTCTGCTGCGGTCTTTCCAGTAATTTATGATAAAGGTGATATTGAACTGCTACATGATTTATTGATTTAATTTTTACACCGGAGAGTTCGAGTCTGAACTGAATATCCGAATCTTCTCCAATTGATGGGGCTTCATATCTTTCATCGAAACCGTTTATTTTAATCACATCATTTTTGAACAACGAAAAATTACAACCGAGCAAACCTCTGCTTTTTTTGTTAAAGTGATTCAGAATGAATTTATTTGAAAAGTAAAGACCTTTTTCAACATCGATTGAATGACCAAACATACTATCTAAAATAAGTTTGATGAAATTACCCTCCAGAAATCCATTTCGAATATTTTCTTGGGTAAGCTGGTTTGTAATTTTTTGTGAAAGATTTACACGACGCCCCGCAAGAGAAGTTAATTTTTCAGCAAATCTTAAATGCCCTTCTACAAACCCACGATGAGGAATACAATCAGCATCAATAAAAATTAAATAATCAGTTTCAGATTCAGTAATTGCTTTATTCAAAATTTTATTTTTTCTGAATCCTTTATCTTCCTGCCAGGTGTGTTTTATAGGAAAGGTATAATGTGACTTCAACTTGTTAATCTCCAGAACTACATTTTCTGCTGAACCATCGTCTGCAATTATAAGTTCGAACTCTTTTGTAGTTTGTCTTTCAAAACCTGCAAGAACAAGTTTCAGGTAATCGATCTTGTTATAAAATGCCGCAATAACTGTGGCTTTATTCATCAGAGGAAATATCCTCTTTAAGTTTCTTTATCAGAATGCGTTTGCTTTTCTTTCTATCGTAAGATTTGGGATTCTTTTCAACTTTAGGTGGTTTTTTAGGAACAGGTATTCGCTTTGTTTTTTTCTTTATTTTGATTTTACTTTTTTTCACTTTCACAGTTTTCATTATTGAAACTTACTGACAGAAGTCAGCTTCACAATAAATTATTTTACCGCGAACTAAAATATCGCATATATGAAAGGTGCTAATGCAGAACCTTGAGTCAGAATAATTAATCCACCCAGAAGCAGAAGTAAAATAAGAATAGGTGCAAGCCACCATTTTTTTCTTACTTTAAGAAAATCCCAGAGTTCGGATAGTATTGAAAGTTTGCTCATAATAACCTTTAAGTATTTATGCTGAACTTGTTTCAGCATCTTAATACGTTGATTGAACTTTATATTAAGTTATTTTTAGAGATTCCGAAACAAGTCTATCTACCGATAGGCAGGTTCGGAATAAATTATCAAAATTGTCTTTCGTAATCTATTGGTTTTTTTTGAATGATTGAACGCTTTTCCCAGTAAGTTTCTGCCGATGTATCATATTTCAGAATCATAAATTTCTTGCCAAATATTTTCGCAATGAATCCGATGGGAGTGATAACAAGATAAAACAGAGTAGTTAATATTATTCTTGTCATTATAAATCCGAGAACAATTGCCAGTCCCATCCAGAATTTGTTGAGCTGTTTTAACAATCGTGGAAATACAACGCCTAGGAAAATTAATATTCCGCCAATGACAGCAAAATAAACTGCAGAAGACTTCTCAAAATAGAATAATACAATTCCGATTACTGCAATAACACTTCCTACGGTAAGTCCAAACTTGCGGAGATCTTTTTTTGTTTCTTTAATATTTCCGAATTCTTCTTTGAACATTATTTAATCCAATGCAAATTCTTTTTTCCAATCAACATCTTTTTCAAGAGGTTTTTGATTTTCTTTTGCAAGCAGATAATTACCGAGGACAAGATAATCAATATTCGTTCTCATAAAACACCTGTACGCGTCTTCCGGTGTGCAAACAATCGGTTCACCTCTTACATTGAACGAAGTATTTATTATCACTGCACAACCTGTATCTTTTTCAAACTGTTCAATCAATTTATAGTAACGCGGATTAGTATCTTTATGAACTGTCTGAAGTCTGGCAGAATAATCAACATGAGTAATAGCAGGAATATCTGAACGAACAACATTCAATTTATCAATTCCCCAAAGTTTTTCTTCATCATCTTTCATTTTAATTCTTCGGTTTTTTTTGACATCTGCTACTTGAAGCATGTAAGGGCTTTCTTTTTCAAACTCAAAGTATTCACTAACTTTTTCATAAAGTACTGACGGTGCAAATGGTCTGAATCCTTCTCTGAATTTGATTTTTATATTCATCAACGCCTGCATTTTCGAAGAGCGTGCATCACCGAGAATTGAACGTGCACCAAGTGCACGTGGTCCAAACTCCATCCTTCCATCAAACCAGCCCACAACTTTTTCCTCTGCAATAAGTTTTGACGTTATTTTTATAAGTTCATCGTCCTGAATTTTTTTTGCGGGAAGATTGAATGATTGGATGAACGACTGAATGTAATCCTCGTTGAATTCCGGTCCAAGATATGAACCTTGCTGAGAATCAGTTTTATTATCAGTTACGCGCGGGTTTCCGAGATAACAATGCCATCCAACAAGAGCAGCACCAAGTGCACCTCCAGCATCTCCTGCAGCAGGTTGAATCCAGATATTTTCAAAAGGACCTTCACGCAAAAGTTTTCCATTGACAACACAGTTAAGTGCAACCCCACCTGCAAGAACTAAATTTTTCATTCCCGTTTCTTTGTGAACATGATATCCCATCTTCAAAACTATCTCTTCTGTAACTTCCTGAAGAGAACGGGCAAGGTCCATATCTTTCTGAGTGAGCTTGGTTTCCGGAACTCGTGGCAGACCGCCAAAAAGTTTATGAAATTTATTGTTAGTCATCGTTAGCCCAGCACAATAATCAAAATACTTCATATTCATTCTGAATGAACCATCATCTTTAACATTAATTAAATGATCATAAATTAATTTTTTATACTTTGGTTCACCGTATGGTGCAAGCCCCATTACTTTGTATTCGCCGGAATTAACTTTAAAACCTGTGTAATAAGTAAATGCAGAATATAGAAGTCCCAGTGAGTGAGGAAATTTTATATCAGCCCAAAGTTCAATTGAACTTCCTCGCCCAATTCCATAGCTGCTGGTTGTCCATTCACCAACACCGTCCATTGTAAGTATTGCAGCTTCATTAAATGGTGATGGAAAGAATGCGGATGCTGCATGAGATTCGTGATGTTCAGGAAAAATAATTTTACCTTCATAACCTAATTCTTTTTTGATCAGTTCTTTCATCCACAATTTTTCTTTTATCCATAATGGCATTGCTTTAATGAAAGATTTTATACCGATCGGAGCAAAAGTGAGATAAGTTTCAAGCAGCCGTTCAAATTTTAAGAATGGCTTATCATAAAACGCTACAAGGTTAAGTTCATCAGCTTTGATACCTGAATAATCCAAACAAAATTTTATTGCATGATGTGGAAAACGATGGTCATGCTTTTTTCTTGAAAAGCGTTCTTCCTGTGCTGCGGCCAAAATGATTCCATCTTTCACAATGCAGGCAGCACTGTCGTGATAGTAAGCTGAGATGCCAAGTATGTAAATATTTTTCCCGTTCACGTTTTGTATTTTGAAAGTAATTTATGGTGAAGGTGTTTTTTGTTCATACCATGTTTTAAACCACAAATTGTTTTGTGTTGTCATAGGTACAGCTAATAGTTTCCCGCCGAAACCGAAATATCTGAAAATCACGGTAGTTGTGTTTAACACTTCGACAGATTCCAAATTTTCAAAACTAACCTTAACACCATATTTATCAGCAAGCTCAACTGTTTTGTTGATTATTGCGTCACTATATTTTCTATGTCTGAGTTCCTGTAATGAAGCTTGTTTTTCGGACTCGTCCTCATCAGCAGAGAATGCATAATTCTCTTTACGATCAATCAATTCAAACAATGAATAACCTTCCGGTACTTTAATTGGTCCATACATATCCCCTATTTTCATAATAGCTGCTTTCTGTCCAATTTCTCCATATTCACTAACAGGAAAAAAGCCTAACTCACCATTATTATTTTTTGCTTGCTGCCTTATAGTGAAAGTAACAGCAAGCTCTCTAAAATCTTTACCTTTATTTAATTCATCCAGAACTTCCTTAATAACATCAAGGTCTTCAGTAAGAAGCTCTATAATTTTGACTTCCACAATTGAAGTTGTATCATTATTCTTTTCAAGATTATAATCAGAAATTTCTTCATCCGAAATATTAATTTCGTCCGTCATTTTTTTTCTAAGTGATTCTGAAAGGTAATATGAACTCCACATTTTCAAGTAATGCTGAACATCAGTTAAATTCTGCAATCCTCTTTTGTAACCCTCTCGTGATAAAAGTTCATGTTCAATAAAATTTTTAGCTGCAAAGTTTAACCTGCCTTTAATATGATTTTCATCAAGTGAGTCCACATACATTTTCTCAATTGATAATTCCTGCAAAAAATCATTTACAGTTGCCGGTTGATCATTAATTTTTATGAATTCAGCATTCAATACTTCCTGATTCAATTTTCTTTCTATCAGATAAAGATCATCGGGCATCAGATATATTTTATTTCCGTGAGATATTTCTTCATTCTGACTTTTATCTTTTAAAGTACCAATTACAAGTTCGGATAGTTTGAGAAATAACTCTTTATTTGTTTCAGCTTTGGCATCTTTAAAAAACCTGGAATAAAAATTTTTATAAATACTATCCGTCAGCGTAGTTTCAGCAACTTTCATTACATACTTTTGCTGCTCTTCAGCTTGCTTAACATTTTCTATTTTCTTTTGGTCAATGAACAGCAACTTGAAAATATACCATCCATTCGGGGCTTTTACCGGAGTTGTAAATTCACCAACTTTCAAATTATAAAGCTGATCCTCAACGTTCTTATCCATTTGACCGTAACTAATAATATAGGGTTCCCCCTGCAAGCTGCTCTCCGGTCGTTTCAAAAGTATTGAATAAAAATCGGAGCCCGCGAGCAATTGCTGATAAATATCTTTTATCTCACTTTCATCAGTTGCAAATATATAATGCAGATTTAAGGAAAGGCTATTCCGTCTGAAAGCTTCTAAAAGATATTCATCCGATAATTTTACTTTACTCAGTATCTCCTGCCGGTAAAGTGCATCCCGGACATACATTTTCTCGATAGCTTTATAAGTAGTTGTCATCAATTCAGAATTATTCAAGCCCATTGTTTCTGCTTCAAGTGCCCAAAGTTTTTCAGCAATGATTGAATAAAGCACTTCACGTTTTAAAGCATCTTCTCCTCCTTTAATTCCTGCATACATTTGTGGAGTAAGTTCAAACCTTTCGATGAATTCGCTCTCCGTAATGACCTCACTACCAATTCTTGCAAGTACATTTGGCTCATCTGTCTGCGCCGATATAATATGTGTCGTTATTAATACAAGTGCAACTACTATTGACTTATGCATGATTCTCAAAGGATAAATAAATTATTAATTTTTATTGCTTTTAGGATTGATTTTTTTTTGAAACTTTCTGAAACAGATTGATTAAATCATTACTAAAATAGCGATATTATCAGAATTCAGATATGCCAAAAGCAGCAGGTGTAAAAAAACCATTATCAATTGCATCGACTTTTGATTAGTGCTTCTGATATATTTATGACGTTAATTCAAATTTTTCTTTGGATGATTTTATAAAAGTTAATTAATCTAAAAGGATTTTTTTGCCGTTTTCGGATAAACATAAAAAATATATTCTGCAACAAAAAAATAAACTCTCAACTGAAGAAATTGCAAGAGAATTGAACGTTGATAGAACTCTCATCGAAGAATTTCTTAAATCATCAGAGAAATCAACACCACGCTGGTTTTATCTTGTTATGTTCTTACTACCTGTTCTTATAATTCTATTATTGGAAATCAGTTTGAGAATTTTCGATTACGGAAGAGATTACGAGCAATGGATTGCCGCTGGTAATGGCAGACTTACTTTAAACCCGGAAATAGCATTCAGATATTTTTATAATACTGAACGGGTTCCTTCTGCCAATCATAATTATTTTGATGAAATAAAACAACCGAACTCCTATCGTATTTTTATAATGGGAGGAAGTAGTGCCGCAGGTTTTCCTTACTCACCAAATGGTGCATTTTCAAGATACATTCGAAAAAGACTTGAATTGCTTTACCCGGATAAAAAAATAGAAGTTGTGAACATCGCAATGAGCGCAATTAATTCTTATGCACTGAGAGATTTGCTTCCGGGCGTTTTAAAAATGCAGCCTGACTTAATAATTATTTACGCAGGTCACAACGAATACTATGGTGCGCTTGGTGTCGGTTCAGTTGAAACTCTTGGAGATACAAGATTTATTGTGAACACAGTTATCTGGTTAAATCAGTTCAAAACTTTCGAGCTGCTTCGGAATATTATTAAATCAGTATCAGGTCTTTTCTCAGAGCCGGTAAAATCGGATGGAACATTGATGGCACGTATGTCTCAAAGGCAGCAAATTCCATATGAGTCGGAAAAATATTTTGCCGGATTGAATCAATTTGAAGGAAACCTTCGTGATATTCTGGAATTAACAAAGAATGAAAATGTTCCTGTAATACTTGGAAAATTGGTTTGCAATCTCAAAGATCAAAAACCATTTGAGTCAATTTTTAACAACAGGTTTCCTCCTGCTGATGAAATTTTTTTCAAAGCACAAAATGAACTTGCTTCGGGAAATTATAGAAACGCCGATTCTCTTTTCAGATTAGCAAAAGACCTTGATGCATTAAGATGGCGCGCACCGGAAAAAACTAATAAAATTATTGAGACTCTTGGAAAAGAATTTAATTATCCTGTTGTTGAATTAGATTCAATAATAAATGCTGAATCAGTATCAGGCATTGTTGGTGATGATTTGATTACTGATCATCTTCATCCAAATCTGAGAGGATTCCAGATTATTGGAAGAGAATTTTGTAATGCTGCAATTAACTCGGGAATTTTTCCGAAGTCAAATAATGATTATTCACTCCAGGTTCAGGATAGTTTGACTTTGAGCCGTTACAATTTTACAAAGCTCGATTCAATTACAGCACTTTACCAGATTATTATCTTAAAAAGTGATTGGCCTTACACAAAAGAAAAAATATCAGACGATGAAAAGTTTAAGCTTTTAAATATCCTGACTTATACCGATAGTCTTGCTTTTCTGACAGGGAAAGGTGATTTATCATGGGAAGCTGCTCATCTTAAGCTTGCACAGAGAAAATTAGCTGAAGAAAATTATAAAACATTTATTGAAGAAATAAATGCAGTTACAGATGAGTATCCATTTGATCCATATCCGTATGAAACTGCATCTCAATTGCTTGTAGATTCAAAAATGTTTAATGAAGCTTATCCTTTCCTGACAAAACTTAATGCGCTGAAATCCGGCGCGTATTCAACTAAGTGGCTTGGAATAATAGATTTGCTAAATAACAGAGTTGATTCGGCAATTAATTATCTTTCGAAAAGCATAAATTATAACTCATCCGACGCACAGGTTTATTATAACCTCTCAGGAGCATATTCAATAAAAAAAGATTATAATACTGCTTTGCAAATGGTCAACAGATGTCTTCAGATAGAACCAGATTACTCGATGGCAAAAGATCTTCAGCGGCAACTATTCAATGCAACCAGAATAATTAATTAGAGATCTGAATTGCCATTATCCGATAAACAAATTCAATTCATTAAGAAGAATTTTAATAAACTTTCTGCAAAGGAAATGGCAAAGCAGTTGAACGTTTCTGTTGAGGAGATTAATACATTTTTAAAAGAAAATAAACCTCCTGCTCCATTTTGGTTTTATACTTTGCTGATTGTCATCCCTGTTCTTTTCTTTGTCCTGCTGGAATCAGGTCTCCGCATTTTTAATTATGGCAAAGATGATCAAATATGGGTTGATATTTCTCAGGATATGCAAATACTAAACCCGGAACTTGGATATAGATATTTCTTCACAACGCAAAACCTGCCATTCTCCGTTGAGTCATTTATTTACAAAGAGAAAAAGGAAAACAGTTTTAGAGTATTTGTTGTTGGCGCAAGTTCAGCAGCCGGTTATCCATACTTATCAAGTGCTTCGTTCAGTAAATTCATTCGAAAAAAACTCGAGATCCTTTATCCCGATGAAACAATTGAAGTTGCTAACTTCAGCATGTCAGCAATTAATTCTTACACTGTCAGAGATTTAATGCCAGAACTTATCAAAAAAAATCCCGATCTTATGCTTATATATCTTGGTCATAATGAATACTATGGTGCACTGGGTGTCGGCTCTCTCGAATCTTTTGGTTCATCAAGATTTATTGTGAACACTACTCTCTGGTTAAATAAATTTAAAACTGTTGAACTGATAAGAAATATTGTTAAAACTTTATCTGCATTATTCTCATCTAAAGATAATGCAGTAACCGGTGGAACGATGATGGCTCAACTTGCAAAGGATAAATTCATCGAATATAATTCTGAAACTTTCTGGGCTGGTGTTGATCAGTTCGAAGGAAATTTGCGTGATATCTTATCAATGTGTAAAGAAGCAAATGTTCCTGTTATTGCAAGCACTCTTGCAAGCAATCTAAAAGATCAAAAGCCTTTTATTTCTGTTGATGATTCAGATTATCCGCCAGCAAATGAAATATTTAATGAAGCAGCCGAAAAAATAAAAGCTGGTGAGATTGACTCAGCTAAAAACTTATTTATTTATGCAAAAGAACTCGATGCTTTAAGGTTTCGTGCGCCTGAAGAAATTAATAATGTGATCATCCGGTTATGTAAAGAGTTCAATTATAGCTTTATCAGAAGTGATTCTTTGCTGAATTTTAAAAGCGAGGATGGAATCATAGGTGATGAACTGATGACTGACCATCTTCATCCAAATGTCAGAGGTTATCAATTGATCGGAAATTTATTTTTTAATGCGATGAAAAAAAATGGTTACCTGCCGATAACAGAACCATCTGACCTTGACGAGAAAACCACAGATAGTCTTGTTTTGGCTTATTATAATTTCACTAAATTCGATTCGACTGCAGCTGATTTCAGAATTAAGATTTTAAAAAATGATTGGCCATATATCAATCCACTAAACCAAATACCAAGAAACAGATTAATATTACTGAATAATTTAATTGACAGCCTCGCACTTGAAGTTATTGACGGAAGAATATCAAGAGAGAAAGCCCGATTGGAAGTGGCAAATTATTATCTGAGAAATAATGAAATGGTTAATTACTCAACCGAAATGGCAGCATTGATTGAAGAGTTCCCATTCCTTTATAAATATTATAATATCACGTCACGCGAATTAATTTCGGCAGGAAAGTTCCAGCAGGCATATTATTTTTTAAAACACGGATTCGACAGAAAACCCGATACTTTCAATACAAAGTGGCTCGGTATTATTGATCTTTCTCAAGGCTTTACTGATGATGCGATCAAATACCTCGAAGCGAGTTTAAAATTCAACAGTAAAGATGCGCAGGTTTATTTTAATATTACCGGGGCTTATGCTCAGAAAAAAGAATTCTCAAAAGCACTTGATGCTATAAATAAATGTTTACTAATCAATCCTGAATTCCAGCGAGCTGCGATAATTAAACAACAGCTTGAAGAAATTATTAATCAAAGTGATGCCGTTGAGTAAATCAGCTAATAGTTTAAATAATAATCGCAACCGATCACCATTTTGGTTTTATTTCGTTTTAATTTTGATTCCTGTTCTTTTATTTGTTCTGCTTGAAATTTTTCTTGGGATTATCAGATACGGAAGAAATAACGAACAATGGATTAAAATATCCGAAACTAAACAGATGCTTAATCCGGATATTGCAGGCAGATACTTCTTCAACACAAAAGATTTACCGCAGTCAAACAATGATGCATTTGATATTGTGAAGAGAAAAAATGCCTTCAGAATTTTTGTAATGGGCGAAAGTAGTACACAAGGATTTCCATTTTCTCCGAACGGAACATTCTCACGATATATCCGTGATCGTCTGGAGTTAATTTACCCTGATATTCATTTTGAAGTAATCAATCTCGGAATCACCGCAACTAATTCTTATACATTAAGAGATTTACTTCCGGAAGTAATTGAACAAAAACCTGATCTCATACTGATTTATGCGGGACATAATGAATATTATGGTGCATTAGGTGTTGGTTCTAATGAAAACATTGGCAACTCACGCGAGTTTGTGAATTTTCTGATATGGTTGAACCAATTCAAAACTGTTGAGTTGTTGCGAAATGTAGTCTCTGCAATTTCAAGTCTATTTAACAATGATTCAGAAATAAATGCTAATCGTCATGGAACTCTAATGGCAAGGATTGTCGATGATCAGTTAATTCCATTTAATTCAGAATCCTTTCAGATTGGCATCAAACAATTTGAAGGTAATCTGAAAGATGTACTTTACATGACAAAAGAAGCCGGAGTACCGGTTGTGATCGGAACGCTTGTAAGTAATTTGAAAGATCAGAAACCGTTCATTTCACTTGGTAGTAATACAGACACAAATGCAGATTCTATTTACTCAAAGGCACTTGAACAATTAGATAACAATAATAATCCTGCTGCTGATTCACTTTTCAGCAAAGCAAAGGATTTTGATGCACTCAGGTTCAGGGCACCCGAAGCAATCAACCGGATAATAAAAAAACTCTCTAAAGAATACGATTGCTGTTTGGTAAATGTTGATTCTATTTTCAACTACCTCAGTCCGGATGGGATTGTCGGAAATAATTTAATAGTGGATCATCTTCATCCATCACTTAATGGTTATCTCGTGATGGGCAAAATTTATTTTGATGCTATCCGGCAAAATAATCTTTTGCCAAAAGAAGATGGGATTCAGATGACGGATGAAAAACAGGATAGTATAGTTGTAACAAACTTTGCTTTTTCATCACTCGATTCAATGATTGCAAACATCAGGCTTCAGGGGCTATTGAATGACTGGCCATTTGTTGAAAGTCCGGATTTTTCTTTCATTAATCATTTATATTTAAAAGACATAATTGATTCGATCGCATATAAAGTTGCTGTTGAAAATGTTAATTGGGAAAAAGCCCATCGTGAAGCTGCTCAATATTATCTGTTAAAAAAGAATTACAAAGATTTTGCAAAAGAGTATAGTGTGATTGTATCGCAGTATCCATTCAAATTAAATGATTATGATTATGTAGCATCCACGCTTATCGAAGCAAAGCAGTATGCACTTGCATATAATTTATTGATCAAACGATTCAGAGAATCTCCTGATGCATTTTCAGCAAAATGGCTGGGCAATATAAATTTAAACCAGAACAATACTGATGAGGCGATAAAATATTTATCACTGAGCGTTCAGTTTGATAGCAAAGATGCTCAAACTTTTTATAACCTCGCAGGCGCATATATTCAAAAGATGGATTATCAAAATGCTCTGAAGGCGATTGAAAATTGTATCCTGATAACCCCGGATTTTCCCAATGCACAAGGCATCAGAACTCAACTCACTAATATTATCAAGTAATAAAAAAGCCCCGCAGAACGGGGCTTAACTTTTATTGAAACAATCCGTGGATTACTTCAATAAAATCATCTTCTTTGTTTCGGTGAAGCTGCCGGAACTAATCTTGTAGAAATAAATTCCACTTGTGAGATCAGAAGCATCAAAGTTAACTGTGTAAGTTCCAGCCGTCTTTGATTCATTTACTAATGAAGCAACTTTCTGTCCGATTGAATTGTAAACATCAAGTGAAACAAATCCCTCAGCAGGAATGCTGTAAGTAATTTTCGTTGATGGATTGAACGGATTCGGGAAATTCTGATCAAGAGAATAAGCAATCGGGGTTGAACCTGAAGGATCCTTTACATCAGTTGTGAATGTATGATTCCCCATAGTTCCAAACACATTATCAACTTGGACAGCCCAAGCTAAAGCAAATAAATCAATAACGTGGTTAGCGCCAATCGCATTTTCGTTGTCATTGCCACCGCCATTGTTAACTGCGTCACCATAGTTTATACCATATTTGTACTGAATTTCGAATATAGTGTAAGCCGGGAATGTAACAACCGCAGTAAAAATTTTATCGCTTGCTGTAAGATCACCGTGAGTACCATCATCGTACATTGGAATCATTCTATCAATCTGTGCATCCGGCCAACCTAAATCAGGCCATTGTAAAGGAGGAGTACCACCAGCCATATGAACTGTATTAATAGCAGGGAATGGCTGACCATTGATAGCTGATACGGCATTATTACAATCAACGGTAAATGTAACATCCGTTGGTTGATTTGTAACAGTTTGTAATGTTCCATCATTAAAAGCACGTGAGATTACTGCTGAACCATTATTGTAATCGTCCTGAGTCAGGATATATCTTCTATCAGATCCACCTTCCCAGTTGCTTGGTGTGTAGAAAAACTTATACCCGGTAATAATCGTGTCACCTACTTCTGCATCAAACACTGTATCAGGTACTTCGCTTACGTAAAGGTTCGGATCCAGCGTACTGGCAACAAGGTCATGACGACCCCATCCATTGAAATTACCTCTTGCTGCAACAGTATCTGAAGTATTAAATCTGCCAGAGAGAATTTCAATTTCCATATTACATTCCCAGTTAACGAGAATGTTCTTGGGCTGGGCAAATGTTAAGCCCGTTAACAAGAGCAAAAATGACATGTAGAGCAATTTTTTCATATTATTATCCTTTTTTTATTGTGAAAAGTTGCAATTATTTAGAGTCTCGTTTTTAAATATAGAAAATTTTTCAACAAAAAATTATTCAATTAAATGGTCAAAATTTAACCCCTAAAGAAAAATGCTGTGTATAGTCAAGTACACCAAAATCCTGATAAGCATAATCTACTCTTACACCGAAGTCACTCGCGAAATCATAATTCAATCCTACACCTGCCGTAAACCCTTCTTCGGAGTTAGAAAGAAATAGTGACTTATAACCTAATCTGAATGCAATAAGGTTATTGAACATATATTCACCACCAATATTTATTGATTCATCATTGTCATTCGGGTGCAATGCATCGACTGCAAGTGTAAGCCGATGTTGTTCAATATTTACTACATCCATCGCCAGACCGATCCTGAAAGTCAATGGTAGCGGGAATTCATCTGTTCTCAGAGAGGCGAGTATTTGATCGTTGTTGCCATAGTTGTTAGGATCGATATCATGTTGAACAAGCAGATCCTGTCCATCCATCCTCATACCGGTTCCAAAGTTTGTAATGGTTGCAGCGATTCTTAATCCATAAATATCGGATAAGAACAATACACCTAAATCAACTGCGAATGCACTGGCTGAGCTGTTCCATATTTTTTGTTGAACATATTTCACAGTTCCACCGAGTGAGAATCTGTCTGTAAGATTATATGCGTAAGTCAATCCAAGTGAAAGATCATTAGCTGAGAACATTTGTCCTGTGCCATCCTGTTCGGCAAGTGTTGTAATTTCCATTTCACCATAATTAAGATAAGTCAGGTTTAATCCAACTGTTCCAGCATCTCCGAGTTTTACCATAGCCGCAGCCCATTCATAATTAATATCGGCAAACCAGGTTGAATGAGCGAAGATTGCTTCATTCGTGCTGCTTCGTGAAGCACCAGCTGGATTCCAATACAAAGCACTGATGTCATTTGCAGTAGCAGTAAAAGCTCCACCCATCGAAATTGCACGTGGACCAACACCTATATTCAAAAATGGAGCTGCAGTTGATCCTATTTTTGATTGACCAAATGCAGATGCAGCAGTGAGAAAAATAAATATTATTATAAACTTTTTCATAATTTTATTCTCCATTATTTAATTAAGGCAAATTTGCCGATCTTAGTACCGATGCCGGGTGCATCAACAACAAATACATAAACACCGAAGGCTACATCAATATTTTCTTCAGTTCTTAAATTCCAGTAAACATCACCAACATAGAGACCTTCTGAATAAAGTGTCCTTATTAGTTCACCTCTTACAGTAAAGATTGATATTTTTGATCCCGGCGGAACATAGGTAAATCGAATTTCGCGTTCGCCTCTTCCGCTTGTTTGTGTACTGAGTAGCCTTTGCTCACCGGCATGAGTAACGATATACGGATTAGGAACTACTTTTATTTTATCAAGTTGATCTTTTGCAAGTTCATTATCAATTTTGGCTCCGGTCATGGTGAAAAAGAAACTATCGTTCTGGTTGAACGGTTTGAATGTAAGAATGTTAAATGTTCCTGCTGTTTCCAGTTCACTTAATGATCTGTATCTTATATTTACACGCCACGTCCTTACATATTGACCCTGCACAAATTCCTTAAACCAGATGCTGTACGTATAACTTAAATTACCAACCCTCAAATACACGGCATCTACATACTGATCTTTCGTAAGATTTTTAACCTTAAAGTTTATTGGTCTCGCAGGAACTATATTTCCTGCTCCAACTCCGACAGTATCCACAACTGAAGTATCAATTATAGAATCATAAAACTCAATTACATAATCATTTGGTGTTGCATAACCATTGTAGTTTGGGTTATTAGCAACAAACCGCAATACTTCAAAAGTTGGTGGTGGATCAGATGGAATGTTTGAAGCATACGATGTATCAACCGCAATATTATCGTTGTACAGTTGAACCCTGAATCCGTGCCTGACCGGAGTTTCACCATAAAATGAATCGGATTGGAGAATGAGAGCATCGTACACAGCAGTGTAATAAGATTGACCAACAACGCTAACTTTGGAACCGTTCACAATTATCGTATCAGTACCGGCAGGCAGTGGAATTGAATCGTTTGGATTAACTATATAAGTTTGATTTGCAATTGGAACAAAAACAGTATCCGGTGTTTGCAAATCAAGCAAAGTCCAGTTAGATGTTAAATCCGTAAGTCCTGTATCTTGAAATACGATCTGATAATTGAATCCATCTTTTATTTTTGCTTCATCAATTATTTCCACTGCGGCATAACCGGTTCCGAAGAAAGGATCAGATTTATCCAGATCATCAAGAAATGCATTCGAATATCCTGCTGGTCTTCTGCCCGGTGTTATGAATGCGGTGTTATCATCAAGAATGACTTCACCAGTATTGGAACGGAAAATAAATTTAGAATTTTCTTCCGGGAAAATATCAGGGGTACCATCTCCGTGGTCAAATGCACAGACTGCATAATAGTAAGTAATACCCGGAGTAACTGTCGAGTCAACAAAACGATTAACTATGCCATTACCTTCTCCGAAATAATATGTAATTCCACCAAAAGCTTCCAGCAACTCAGCACTCGGAATAAAGAATCCATTGTATTGATTTGCCAGATCGTACTGTGCAATGGGCTTATCAAATGTTAAAACACCGAGAGCATTTGTTATGGTTCGTGCATCCCTGAAGTTTGCGTCAGTTGCCCGGTAAATTTTATAACCCTCAAAATCCTGCTGCTTGGTTACAAAGTCACGAGAATTTTCTGTCTCTTCCCCATCCCAATAAATTACAACCTTACCATCATTATGCGTGATATTTATCTTCGGTTTCTTTGGTGCCTGAGGGAAGGCATATCCAGCATTATAAATTTGCTGCACTATTTTTTTATTTTTTACAATATCAGCATAATCTTCTCCAAAGAGCAGTGATACAGAAAATCTTTCTGATGTTTTTGGGAAGAGGGGGAAAAATCCTGAGCTGTAAATAAAATCACCATCCTGTGGAGTTGCGGGAACAACATCAAATCTTCCAGGTGTCATTCTTCTCCAAAGAGATGAATCAATACTTAAATCAGGGGCACTCTGCAATTCAAAGAAGTTAAAGCCTGTAAGACCAATCTGATCGGATTCATCAGGATCGGTTTTTCCAAAATTGGGCTCACCCTGTGTTGGGATTCCATCACCTTCCCCAAAATCAGGTCCCGGATAATTATCGTCTTCCGGTCCCAACCCATCCTCACCGAGATCATCAAATCCCGGATCCCAGTCACCATCTTCATCAATATCATTATCTCTTCTTTCATCGATTAAAAGATCATTCACTCCGGCGCCGGTAACAAAATTTTTATATGACAAACCTGTTAATCCCCGCCTAACTCTGGTTTCATAGTGAGTAGCCTGGTTTTCATCCACTAAACCATCAAGATCGTTGTCAATTGCATCGTTAGCTGAAGGATGAGGAATAAAAATTTCTTGTCCATTTACTAAAGTTAAAGTTGCATTACCTTCTCTGAACTGAGTAACGCCCGGTTCAATAATAAATCTGACTCCGAGTGAATAAACTGTATCAGTAGTAGCTTTAACTGTGTGAAGCGTTCTTTTATAAATTCTTAATCCCTGCGCATCCACTGTATCAGTAATAAGTACTACCTGATTACCTGCACTATAAATTACAGCATTAAAATCTGACGAAGTAAATTTTGGTGAATTAGATTTGGAATCATTGTCGTTATCAATTCCATCGAAAGGATTCCCCGGAGATTCCAGAAATGCATAGCCAACATATCCAACTTTTTGTCCGCGGTTACCAATTCCATCACTATCCCAGGAATAAGTTATCCAATCGTTGATGTCAAAAAATCCAAGATCATCCTGGCTGTCACCATCACCACCAGCAAGAGTTCCAACTATCGTTCCGAAATTTGCTTTCTTATAAAGTGTCGTCCCATCATTATTAATTTCATATAACCAGAATATAGCATCTTCAGCAAGGAAGCTTGACCATTGAAAACCTCTCTGTCTCATTCGCAAAGCCATTCCATATCTTGATAAATTAGTTGAATCAGGTTTAAAATTTGCATTGAATTCATCATCCCAATCATCATCGGCTTCAAAGAAAGATTCCTGATCAGCGTTTTGAATACCACGTCCAAAATATCCAAACCATTGTGTGGTTCCGTTTGCATCTTTCCAGTTTCTTGCAATCGGATCATTCCAACCTTCAATTGGCCAAGTTTCAGGAAGGTGACTCATCGCAACACCTTTTACATTTGGATTTCTGAAACCGGGAACAGGATTCCAGCCCCAGAAATAACCGCTCGGGCTTTTTTCATCAAACTGACCTTTTCTCGGACCACGCGAAATCACAACAGACTGAAGCGTATCATTAAGTGTATTAATGAATTCTACACCGATCAATGGTATGCAATCGCCAATGTAGTTTTCACCCGAACCGAGGGGCCATTCACCTCTTATATCAATTCCTGTGTTCACACCAGCAATCTGACCATCATTATAAAAAGTTATTGCGGCTCTGTTTCCTGTATGGTAACCAATTGTAAGCAATGCCGGATCGCTGGTTCGCTGCGCGATAATACTGCTTCCGGAAAGGAGGAATACTATTAAAAATATTTTCTTCATAATTACCTTCACTAAAAATTAAAAGTTTAAACCTAATCCGAGTTCAACTCTTCTCGGCTCGGAGAAGTAAGTGGGATTAGTGTAAAGTTCATCAAGTGTATTATTATACATAACTGGATTAATTTTTTCAGCTTCAAGTTTTGCAAATGTAAAGAATGGATCACCTGTGTCTGTATAAATATTAACCGGGTTGTCAAAGTCTAACAAGTTAAATACTCTCAGGAAAACGGATAATAGAGTCCCTGTTGTAATTTCGAAATCTTTATAAACTCTTAAATCAACATTTACGATTGTAGGTTTATCAGAGCTGTTTCTCGGGAAAGCATTTTGTGTAACTCTTGTATTTTTATTAACCGAAGGTGTGTACGGCTGACCTGAAAAGAAATTACCTATCAGAGAAAATCCCCAATCATTTGATTTTGAATATGCCAAAGAAACATTAAGTGTGTGCGTCTGGTCCCAGTTAAGCGGTGCAATGAATGTTTCAGGTAATGCACCACCAAGCGCAGCATTTCTTGAATCAGCCGGATCAGAAGCATTTCCTTTTGTATCTGAGAATGTATAATCTAAGTACGCAGCAAAACCACCTGTAAATCTTTTTGTAAACTTTACGACAAATCCTCTCGCATATCCAAAATCTGAATTTATATATTGACTATAAGTCTGTGCACCGCCAAATACAACCACATCCTGCGTCTGAGTTCCGGTGAGATCACGGAAATCTTCAAAGAAAACAGTTGCATCAACTGACATGTCATCACCTATCTGCTGCTGCAATCCGATTTCACCTTTAACGGTCTGCTGCGGTTCAAGGTCAGTATTGCCAAACAAACCAGCATTACCCGAGTTTACGCCGAGCTTGAATCTTGGATTCTGATAAAGGTATTCATAACGCGGAAGCTGTAAGAAATGTCCGTATGAAAAATGAACTACACCATTTGCTGAAATCGGAAAAGCTAAACCAACACGCGGACTGACCTGAGTTTTGGCAGAAGCATCACTATACCAATAACTTTCTCTCTCTGCCAAAGTTTTTGTTGCTTCACCAGGATCCTGAACTCCGTTTCCATTTGCATCATTGAATCTGTTATTTGGTTTCAGCGGATTGTAAATATTCGGATCGGTTGGGTCATTCAAAATAACCCCATCCGGCTGGAAGTAGTCAACTCTTAATCCGAGATTGAAAATCAGGTTAAATGCTTCGAATTTCGATTGTACATAACCGGAAATTTCGTCTGGTTTATGATCGTAGGTATCATAATCAGTTGATGCGATTGCAGGAATTTCAACATTATATGGATTGACTTTCTGACCGTTTACATCAAGCATCGGAACAAGATTTATATTCTCAAGGTAAATTTGATTTCTTCGGTAATCTCCGCCAAACTGTAAATTAATTTCCTGATTAAGCTGTGTTGTCCAATCCAACTTAGCTCCGTACGTCCCCGTATTTCTTACGAAACGATTATTATTCGTACCTCCGACTCCAAAGCTGTATGGGGGTGTTACAACGGTAGAATTATCTTCATAGTTTGTAGGTTTGGCAGAATTACCGGTGTAAATTTCTTCAAACAAATACTGTCTGTAATCTCTGAAGGCATAACTCAAATTCAAAGTGTAAAAGCTGTTCGATTCCACAGCATGATTAATAGTAAAAATATTTGTATAAGATTTATTAAATCGCAAGAGATTATTATCTGGTGTGAGCTTATTGAAGTGATCATAATCCTGATAATCCCGATGTTCGAGCAGATAATTGTAACTTAGTTTAACTCCTTCAAAAAGCCGGTACGTTAATTTTCCCTGACCGTAAATCGTTTCACTTTCGTTCATTGAAACAAATTCACCATCACCATTAGACTGAACTTCAAATTGCTGAGTAATAGGATTTTCAAATGCCCGGTCACTTATTAAATATACTCTTTGACCATACAGATAGCCGGTGTTATAATAATATCTTCCATTAAGATAAAAGAAGAGTTCATCCTGAAGGATTGGTCCACTAAGACTGCCTTCAATATTTCTTATACCAACGGGATTTAAATCATCCACATTAGTAAAAACATCTGTTTTATCAGAAACATAATCGCCGCTGTACATCTGAATATTAGCATTGAAGTCATTACTCCCATCTTTTGTAACAAGATTCACAACACCAGATTGTGCCTGACCATATTCAGCATTGAATGCACCACTGATCACCTGTAATTCCTGAACTGAATTCTGGTTTACATTAATAACACTACTTCCATCATAAACATCAGTGACAGGCACACCATCAATCTGGTAAGCGACCTGGTTAGATCTTCCACCTCTGATATGTATGTTTCCTCCGGAAATAACGACGCCAGCCTGAAGTTTAAGCACATCCTGAATTTCAGCAACCGGTAATTGAGAAATAACGTCATCTCCAACTATAGAAGTGCTTGCTGTCAGATCCATTTTTACAAGTGGCTTGGTTGCAATTACAACTACTTCTTCACCTAACTCAACCGATGCTTCGGAAAGTTGAAAATCAATTGTGGTTGTCAGATCAATTGAAATTTTAACATCCTGGTAAGTAACACTGTTGTAACCTATTGCCGAAGCTTTTACTTCATAAGTTCCCGGCGGTACGTTGATGATAGAATAATATCCATCAATATCTGTTGCCGCACCAAGAGTAGTTCCCATGATAACAACATTAACAAAAGGAAGAGGTTCTCCGGTGTCATCAACTACACGACCAGCCAGTCGTCCGGTTGTTCCTGCAAAAATGATCTGGTTGGAGATCATCAGAATTGAAAGTAAAATCTGTGTGAATATTTTCATAAGATGCTCCTGTTTAACATTCATACAAAGCTGAAAAAAATTCGGTTATTTTATATTTGTCAGTTTATAATCTTTACGAGAAGTAAGTAATCATACTTACAACAAGTCAAACTTAGCGGGGGTATATTCATTCTTCACTGCTGTATGATTCTGAGGTGACTACTCAATAAGTGAAAACAGATTGTCAGCAGAATATGTTGATCAAAAGAAAATTTGTTATGAGGAAGCAGTAAAGAATTATCGAATATTACACCAAGTTTCGTTTATGTTTGATTACAATCTGATAGTTAATAAAAACTGATAAATTATATGCAATATTAACACGATTTTTAACGATCAGCAAACGATGCCTACTGTTTAGAATTCGCTGAGTGTGCAATATCACAAAATCATCAGCACAGGAAGAAGAATTAATTTAAATTACACATACCCGATGAACAATTTACAGCGGGAAGACTGCAGTTTCCATTAGTACAATCTGCTGATGAAAATTTTGATTCGTTCTTCATACTTGAGTTGAATGATGAAAACAGTTTTTGGTTTTTATTTGAATTGCAAATAGGACAACAAACTTCTGCTTGTATAGTTGCAGATTTATGAAAGTATTCGAATTTATTTTCACAGACTGAACATTTGTATTCAAAAACAGGCATTAGTTATTCCTCCAGGCCAAGCATTTTCATTAAACGACCGTGAGCTTCTTCAGGCAACTGAACATTATATTTTCTATAACATTCAATTGTAATTTCAACAGATTTAAAATATTCTTTGCAATTTGGACAATTCTCAAGATGATTTTTAACTTCAGCACATTTTTCGTCATTCAGGTTTTCACCCAAACTTTCGCAAACGTGTTTCATTACCTCTTTACAAGTTATTTTTGTTTTTTTCATCTGCTGAATGCCTCGTTAATTTCCTTTCTTAAAAATGCTCTCGCTCTGTGAAGCCTGGATTTGACTGCCGCTATAGATAGCTCAGTAACTTTTGCTGTCTCTTCAGTGGAGAGTCCTTCAACATCTCGAAGTAAAAATACAAGCCGATAGTCAGGTGATAAATTCTGTATTGCTGTATCAAGAATTTTTTTTAATTCTTTATTCTCAGTATCCTTATATGGAATCGAGCTCCAATCAGCAGCATATTTGTCTTCGAATAAATTTTCCTCATCATCGAGAGAAACAAACTGACGACTTTTTGCTTTCCGTGCCATCATAAGGCAGTGGTTAGCAACAATACGGTAAAGCCATGTTGAAAGCTTTGAGTTATGATCAAACTGATGAAGCGATTTAACCATACTGTAAAAAGTTTCCTGCATTATCTGTTCCGCATAATCTTTATTCCGGCAAATCTTGAAGGCAAAATTATAAATAGTCTGTTCATACTTTTTTATCAACTCTGCCATTGCTTGTTTATCGCCGGCTTGTGCATTTTCAATGAGTTTTTTTTCGTCCATTTGTATGATGTTTTTGAGTAATTTAGGATTCAAAACTAATGAAATTATGGATATTAAACTCAGCTTAGGTGTCAATGTAATCTTAAATCATTGCACATTTATAGCAGGATAACTAATTTTATCTCTAATTAAAAAATTGATATTCACTTTTTAAAATATGCCAATTACCAGGACAACACGGGATATCCGAACTAACAAACTTTTTACAGGTGTAAAGGAATCCGTACTAAATACCTTTTTTGATCAGAAAGAATTAAAAGAAGCACGGGAAGGTGAAATTATTTACAGAACCGGTGATCAGAGTAACTCACTCTATCTGATTGTCAAAGGTGAAGCAAGAGTTAAATTTCCATCTCACAGTTACATCTCAAATAAAATATTAAATGATTTCTTTGGTGAAAAAGAGATTAATGATGACACAAAGCGCATCTCAACAGCAATGGCTTTCACCCGATTATTATACTATAAGATTGAAAAACCCATACTGTATAGTATCTTCAAAAAGAGCCCATCTGTTGAAGATAATTTCAGAAAGTTTGGAGAATTTAAACTGCCGGAACCTTCTCTGGATGCTGAAAGAAAGTTTAATATTGCCGAAAGAGATAAACCAATAAGTTTTAAAGCTTTCGCAAATGGAAATAAATCGGATGAAGAAAAAAAATCTGAGAAAGAACCACCACCAGTACAAACTCAGCAACTACTGCCTGACCTGGATCTAATGGAAAAATCAATTGAGCAGGAAGATGAATTTACCATTGAAGATAACCTTGAACTTGAACAGGCATTGGAGGAACTGAGCGAATTAGCAATTCAGGATGATTCAGATATTTCCGATTCATTTACCACTGAGAATGAAGAAGTTGTTCCCGAAATTGACGAGCAAACAAGCAATTCAGATTTGAAAGAAACTGAGAACAGGACTTTTACTTTCAAATCAAATGATGAGGTAAAAACACTACCGGTAGAATCTGGCATTAACAGAGAGATAGTAAGAAAAATATTTCTTGCTCTAAATAGAATTTTCAGTGGAATTAATATTATCGACTTAATAAAGAACTCCAAGCGATCAATTCGGGATCTTTTGAGTTCAGAAAGTGCTGATCTGATTTTTGTTGAGGAGAAAAAATCATCAATGCACCGGATTATTACTCAGGAAGGAAAAAGTAAAACTGAGTATTTTGAGATAACAGATGGGTTAACAGGTGCTTGTGCACTTCGGAAATCTCCAATTAATTTTGACAGACCTTCTGAAGACAGCAGATTCAATTCAAAGATTGATTACCCGGGCCCGGCAAGAATGAAAAGAATTCTCTACTTCCCTGTTTTAAGTGATGTTGGTGAAACTGTTGCAGTTATTCAGGCTGCAAGAGACAACAAAAAATATACTGATGATGAAGTCTCCTATTTGACTATGATAAGCAAACAGCTTGAAACGGCTATCAGCCGTACAAAAACCCTGGAATCATTACTGAATAAAGAAAAATTAAATTCAGGAAAAAAGCTGAGAGATGTTATCACTAAGGAGATACATATCCCGGTAGAAATTATCGATAGCTACACAAAAATTTTAAGTTCAAAAAATCTTCCGCCTGATACTGATGATATTGTCAGGATGCTTCAAAAACAAGCAGCTTCGGTTATTGATCTTACCGATAGTATGTTGAAAGTTTTATTGGACGAAATTTCCCTCGAAACCAGCAAAGTTCATTTTAACGAATTCATTGATGATGTTCTTGAACTGCTCTCTGAATATTGTGAAACTCAGGAAGTTAAACTTTTTAAAAAAATCGGTGATGGTGCTGTTGTAGAAATTGATCGTGCTAAACTTTATACAGCAATTTTTCAGTTAATAAAGGCTTGCGTCGCCGATTGCCGAGATGCCGGGAAAATTTACTTCAGCACTGAACTCTCTGCAGATAAAATTTTATTGTCAATCCAAAATGAAGGTAAAGGTATTATCGTGTTTCCTGACGGTGAAATACTGGATTACTTTTACTACAAAGAAAAAATAAAAGACGATGATGTTCATCTGCTTCTTGCTAAAAAAATTATTAATGCACATTCAGGAAATATTGAAGTTGAAAGCATTAAGGGAGTTGGATCAACTTTCCGAGTACTGATTCCAGTTGCTAATTGAGCGATTGAAATTATTTCCCTGTGAATTATCAATTTTATGCCTTTCGATTTAGTCTGTATTTTAGGTCCAACCGCATCTGGTAAAACCAGTATAGCAGCAAAACTTGCTGCCAGTATAAATGGAGAAATTATTTCGGCGGACTCACGTCAGGTGTACCGGGATATGAATATTGGTACAGGAAAAGATCTGATCGAGTTCAAAAAAAATAATGTGGATTATCATTTAATTGATATTGCCGAACCAGCCGATGAATATAATGTTTTTCGTTTCTTAAAAGATTTTACTGCTGCATACGATGCAATCAGAAATAATAATAAGATACCAATATTGGTGGGTGGAACCGGATTATATTTATCAGCAGTAATTCAATCATACAGTTTTCCCGAACTAACTGATTTCGAATCGGATAATTTAGAAAAGTTAACTTTGTCTGAACTAAGGGAATTATTAAGAATGTTAAATCCAAGGCTGCACAATGTTACAGATCTGAATTCAAGAGAACGGCTTGTAAAAGCTATTATAATCGGACATTCAGGAGAAAACGCAAATGAGAGAAAAATTAGTTTGAACTCATTGAACATTGGAATCAAATTGAATCGCGAAGAAATAAAAAGCCGGATAACTGAACGTTTAAAATCCAGACTATCAGGAGGAATGATTGAAGAAGTTGAATCTCTTCTTCAAAAAGGAATCACTCCGGATAAACTAAACTATTTTGGTCTGGAGTACAGATTTATTTCGCAGCATGTTTCCGGGAAACTCAGCTATAATGACATGTACCAGAAACTAAACAGCGCAATACATACTTTTGCCAAGAAACAAATGACGTGGTTCAGAAAAATGGAACGTGAAGGTGTAGAAATTAACTGGTTTCATCCTGAGCATTACGATGAAATAAAAAAATTTGTTCTCTCTAAATTGTTCGATGAATAAAGTTTTGCCAAATGATGTTTTCAATTACCTCGAAAAAAAATCCTACCGGGATTGGCAGCTTGAATGGGATTCTGTTTCCGGAATAGAGGCTGCGATAGTTGTTCCTGCAATTTGTGAATTTGAGAATCTCAAAACTCTTATTCAATCACTTTCAAAAAATGATACGGACTCTCTTAAGAAAACTCTGCTGATTTTTGTAATCAATAACTCAGTTACATCTGACATTGATGTAAAACTTAATAATCAGAATACAATTAAGTTTTTAAGACAGCTAAATACCGGCGATTCTTCTAATCACTTACAAAGTGAAATTATAAAATCCGGTTTAAGGATTGGATTAATTGACGCTTGTTCGGAAGGTTGTGAGTTTAACGAGAAGTTAAGCGGCGTTGGTTTTGCTCGAAAAGTCGGAATGGATTTAGCGTTAACAACTTTTGATTACTCTATCCCCGGTAAAAAAATAATTATCTCGCTTGATGCCGATTGCATTGTTGACACAAATTATATCAGTGAAATAATTAATTATTTCACTGTGAATTCTACTTCCGTTGCAAATATTGAGTTCGAACATAACTTTTCTGAAAGTAAAATTAACAGTTCAGGAATAATTGCCTACGAAATTTTTTTGAGGCATTATGTGACCGGACTTCTTTTCGCTAAATCACCTTTTGCTTTTCATACAGTTGGTTCAACTCTAATATGTGATCACAAAGCTTATATTACTGCTGGCGGAATGAATACTAAAAAAGCTGCCGAGGACTTTTATTTCCAGCAAAAGCTTGCAAAGCATTTCCGTGTTGAACGGATTCTTACTACAAGAGTCAGACCTTCTGCAAGAGAATCCTGGCGGGTTCCTTTTGGTACTGGCAGAACTATGATGGAGATTTCATCAGGGGAAAAAAATATTCAAGTCTATGATCCGGACATATATTTAATTCTTAAAAATTGGCTTGAATTATTCTACTCGGATTTATCTTTAAATATTGAGTCATTAATTTCGGAAACTAAAAAGATTCATCCTGAACTATTCAATTTTCTAACTAATAGAAATTTTATTCGAGACTGGACAAATATTCTTGAAAACAGCAAATCAACTAAACAATTGAATTATCAGAGGAAAAATTTATTTGACGCTTTCGAAACACTTAAACTAGCACACTACCTGCGTGATAAAGCTTTCCCGATGATGGAGATTTCTCCGGGAGTTAAAAAATTATTTAGGATTTTAGAGCATAATTATAAATTAGATTTGGAAAATGGGAATATTATTTCTGATAAATATCTCGGTAAATTATTAACTGAAATCCGTTCAGTTGAGTTTTCACTTTACGAAAACCTGAATCAATGATTACAAAAACAGAACAAAACGAAATACAGGACTATCTTAAAGACGCATCAAATACAAAAGGCTTTTGTGAAGCAGTTGTTTATCCTGAAAGTTCTGACGACGTTGTGACGATTTTGAAAAAAGCAAATGACGATAAAATTAAGGTTACTGTCTGTGGAAATCGAACCGGATTGTCCGGTGGTTGTGTTCCTGATGGAGGGATTGTTCTTTCAACAGAAAAGCTGAATGATATTCTTGAGATCAATGAAGAAAAAAAATATGCAGTGGTTGAACCCGGAGTTCTTCTTTCTGATTTTTTGCAAATTATTAAACCGTTGAATTTGTATTATCCGCCAGATCCAACAGAATTAAACTGTTTTCTTGGTGGAACTGTCGCCACTAATGCATCAGGTTCAAAAACTTTTAAATATGGAACGACAAGAAATTTTGTGCTTGGTCTTGAGATAATTCTGCCAACCGGTGATCAATTGATTCTTGAAAGAGGTCATATCTTCGCTGATAATTATGACTTATCATTAACATTATCAAGCGGAAGAAAAATAAATTTAAGAATACCTCCCGCAAAAATTCTCATCACAAAAAATAATGCGGGATATTTCTGCAGGAAAGATATGGATGCAATTGACCTCTTTATCGGTTCTGAAGGAACACTTGGAGTTATAACTAAAATAAAATTAAAATTACTTACTGCACCCGAAATGATTTTGTCATCGGTTATCTTTTTTAATTCTGAAGAAGATGGTTTAAACTTTGTTGAACAGGCAAGAGATGAATCATACAAATCAAGAAAAAACAAATCTGATTTTGGTATTAACGCTTTATCATTAGAATATTTTGACAATAACTCACTGAATTTTTTAAGCGCAGATTACCCGAATATTCCAGTGGAGGCAAATTCTGCCGTTTGGTTTGAACAGGAAACAGACGAACATTCCCAAGATAAAATCACTGAAGAATGGATGAGTCTGATAGAAAAACATTCCGGAAACCTGGAAAATTCCTGGATAGCAATGAATGAAAAAGACAAATTGCATTTTGTTGAGTTCCGCCATAGAATCTCGGCAAAAGTAAATGATTTTATTTCGTCCAGAAATTTGCAAAAGCTGGGGACTGATTTCGCTGTGCCTGATAATGAGCTAAAAAAGTTTTATTATAAATTGAAATCGGATGTTGAATCAACAGGATTTGATTATGTTATTTATGGGCACTTCGGAAATTCTCATATTCATTTAAACATACTACCAAAAAACTCCGACGAATTTGAAAAAGCGAAAGCACTATACCAGAAGATGTGTATCTCTGCTATCAAATCCGGAGGAACATTTTCTGCTGAACATGGTGTTGGTAAAAATAAAAAGGCGTTGCTTTCTGAGATGTATGGAACGGATGTTATAAATCAAATGTTCAGGATAAAACTAAATCTTGACCCAAACCAGATTTTGTGCAGAGGAAATTTATTTGATAATCAATAATCACCGTTTGAGTGCTTTATTTATTTTATCAATAAGCGCTTTTTTAGTAAATGGTTTTGAGATAAAATCTGAACAGCCGCAATCCATTATTTGAATTTCTGCTTCCCGATACGCATGTGCAGTTACAGCAATAATCGGAGTATTAGCATAAAGTTGATCTTTTCTTAATCGCTTCGCTAATTCAAATCCATTAAGACCCTGGCAAAGATTAATGTCAAGTAAAATAACTTCAAATTTTTTTTGTTTGATTTTTTGAAGCGCTTCTGTTGAATCAGATGCGGAATGAATATCAAAATGATCTTTTAAGTACATATTGACAATTTCACGATTTGCGCTATCGTCCTCAATACAGAGTACTGCCACCTGCGCTCCTTTTTCTTTTTGCATCACGTTCTCCTACAGTAGATATTATTGCGTAACAATTACTTCTTAAAAAAGTCGGTTCCTTCTTTTGTATCCTTTAGAGTAATTCCAAGCAACTCTAATTTTTTTCTTATCTCATCAGCAAGCTGAAAGTTTTTTTCAAGTTTTGCTTTTAATCTAATTTCAATTAATAACTTTATCAATTCATTTTCCAATTGCGAATCCTGTTTTAATTCTCTTTCCTCAAATGACATAATACCTAATACATCCTGAGCTGTTTTTTCTAAAAATTCTTTTACAGAAAGATAAAAAATATTTGAAAGATTTTCTTTCTCGGCTATAACCCGGTTTACTTCTTTTACAAAATCAAAAATGACAGCAACTGCCTGTGGTGAATTAAAATCCTCATCCATTGCTTCAGAAAAACGTTTTTCGAAAGCATTGAAATTAAAATCCGGATTTAATCCGCCCGTTTTATTTTTTTTCAATGCTGAGTCAATTGCTATCTGAAGATTTTTAAATTTTTCTAACCCCTTTTCGGAAGCATCAAGCAGTTCAGAAGAAAAATCAACAGGACCCCTGTAATGAGCCTGCGCAAAAAATAATCTGATTGCTTCAGCAGAGTATTTTTCAAGCACTTCTCTTGCGGTGAAAAAGTTGCCAAGTGATTTTGACATTTTTTCTTTATTTATATTCAGAAATCCAAAATGCATCCAGTATTTAACAAAAGTTTTTTTGTTTGCTGCTTCGCTCTGTGCAATTTCATTTTCGTGATGAGGAAATATCAGATCGTTTCCACCGGCGTGAATGTCAAATGTTTCACCAAGATGTTTGCAGCTCATTGCAGAACATTCTATATGCCAGCCAGGGCGACCATTTCCCCATTCACTTTGCCAGAAAGGTTCGCCTTCTTTTGATTTTTTCCACAATGCAAAATCGAGAGGATTCTGTTTTTCTTCCATCACTTCCACTCTGGCACCAGCTTCAAGCTCGTCAATCATTTTACCACTTAATTTTCCGTAACTCTTAAATGATGAAACGTTGTAAAAAACATTTCCATCAACATTATAAGCTGTATCGCTATCAACCAACGCTTTTATCATTCTTAATATTTCATCAATATTATCTGTTGCTTTCGGATAGAAGGTAGCCGGTTTAATCTTTAACCTTTTTATATCCTCAAAAAAAGCATTTGAATATTTTTTTGCCACTTCACTTGCAGGGATTTTTTCCTCGATAGATTTTTTAATGATCTTATCATCGATGTCAGTCAGGTTCATAATGAATTTTACATTATAACCTTTATACTCGAGATATCTTCTTATAATGTCAGCCATAATAAACGTACGTGCATTCCCAATATGGAAATAATCATAAACGGTTGGTCCGCAAATGTACATTCCAACATTCGGTGGATTCAATGGAATGAATTCCTCAACTTGCTTTGTGAGTGTGTTGTAAAGTTTTAGCATTAAAGTAGTAATAAAGAATTAATTTGCTTTAAAATATAACGAAATAGGAAAAGATTTTAATGATTGATTTGTAACAAAGTTGAAAAGTGGTTGTTACAAAATGAAGCCAGATTAACTGGCTTCATTTTTAATAAGATTATTTGAGCAAAATTAATTTCTTCGTCTCCATAAAGTTTCCTGAAGTTAATGTGTAGAAATAAATTCCACTTGTTAATGCCGAGCCTGATCGGCTTGGAAGTTCTGCTGCGTTGAAAGTAAGAGAATAATTTCCTGCTTCTTGATTTTCATTAACCAATGAAGCTACTTCTGTTCCGAGCATATCATATACTTTCAGCGACACTTCTCCTGCATTTTGTATAGAGTAACTTATTGTTGTTGTTGGGTTGAAAGGATTGGGATAGTTCTGGCTAAGCTCATAGTTGTAACTTAACTCTGCAGAACCAGAGTTGTTAATTTTGTTTGTTGCATTCGAACCACTATTCCCAGGAGAGTTATGTATGAATTTCAAAAATTCGATCATTACAGTCGAGGAATAAGCTGAATAATGATTGTTATTATCTAAAGCTCTCATTCTGTATTCAGCAAAATAACTCTCTCCGGAACCAGCACCTTGAACTTCTGAATCTATGAACTGAGATATACTACCGCCAGGTGAATAAACAACTGTCCAAGGTCCCCAGGGATTATCCAGAAACTTTATTCTGCGTTCAACTTGATAAGCATTGTATGTCTTTACAAATACATCAGGTTCGTTATTTAATTGCCAGGTTAGTTTTGCACAAATCCTGTTTCCATACTGATATGGATTAACTGCTAATCCTGTTGGTGCTAGTGGTACTTGATCATCATATTTATATCTGAGATTATTTCCTCCATTACTACCATATGGATCTTTCCAGATTACGTGCACCTCATTACCAGCTGAAGACAAATTCAAATGCTTTATCACATCAATTTGAGGTAATTGATATTCATAGAATTGTTCTGTGGGATATACAGGATCTGCCATATATGATCTCCATAAACCTATATCTGAGTATTCTTCGCCGAGTGTTTCAAAATATAATGCAGTATGAGTTTTATTATCGACAGTTTGAGTTGAGTACATTCTGTAGTTTTCAGTACTTAAATCTGCATAACCATAGTCTATCCAATTATTATTTAAGTCCATTATTGCCCACCTAAAATAATATTGCCAAGAAGGATTAGTCTCATGCCATTGATAATAAATAACAACATTCGAATTATCTGCTCTAATACCTACAAAGTTATCAATATAGTCATTTGAAATAGGTGCTGCATAAAGTTGTGTGTCCCAATTATCATTATTAACATTATATCTTCTCCATTTGCAATCAAGATCAACCCCATTAAATTTACTATACATAAAATAAACATGATTCATTTGATCACTCTTATATGCAGTTATTCTAGGTACGTTACCAGTTTCCCCGTTGGAAACTTCCTTTGCTGGCGACCAACCTCCCTCTGTTAAGCTGCGGTATTTATATCTAACTATCCCTGATTCAAGATAAGTAATGTGAATTTTTCCACTTGAAATAACTGATTCCAAACCCAAAACGGGAACGGGCGTTAATAAATCTAAAGTTGTCCACAAACTCCATGTTAAACCACCGTTTATACTTCTTTTAATTCTTATTTGACTTCCAACGCCGTAAACAATGTAAATGTTATTATCATCTCCGGAAATACTTGGAGAAACAACTGCGGAACTTTCAATTGTTCTTGGAAATAATGTTGGATTTGAATAACCATTTACATCCATCTGGTAGTATTTCAAAATATTACTTTCCTGTACTATTATATGATTGCCGTACCTGTTGGTGAAAATATCAACACCAGCAGGATTTGCATTAGCAACATTTATGTTTGTCTCTTTAACGTTTGTCCAGTTCGAGGTTTGTGCAATAATGACTGACGAAAAACACAATATAAAAAGGAATAAAATGCATTTCCCCACAGAAAAGGATTTAATTTTATTAAACATTTTTCTATCTCCTTATTTTAAAAGTATTGTTTTAATTGTCTTAACGACATTTTTTGTCTGGAGACTAATAAAGTAAATTCCGCTTGTAAGCGGCTTACCATATTTGTCTTTTGCTTCCCAGTGAATATCATATTCCCCAGGAGAAAGTTGTTCTTCTAACAGTGTTTTTATTTCTTTCCCTAATGCACTATAAACTTTGATCTTGACTAGACTTTCATCTGAGATAGCAAATCTGATTGATGAATAAGAATTGAAAGGAACCGGATAACTTTTTATGTACTCTTCTAAAAAGAATTTATTAGATTCAGAAAATTCTATGCTTGATGTACCATCGCTTCGTAGGATGTAACTAAAGGCATAAGTTATCCAGGAAGTGTATTTCTCCATTGGAATTAACAAATCCTTCTTACTGTCACCATCAAGATCTGCAATAGAAACAGGATAGAATTGAGCGCCGGGCTGCGTTGATTCTCCGAGCTTTGCATACCAAAGTTTATATTGATGATTGTTTGGAAAACCTCCAAACTTTAAAATCAGAATAACATTACCGATTGATATTATTAATTCTTCCTTCTTGTCATCATCTATATCTACTGCCTGAATGTATTCATTAAACAATGATACGAGATACCTTAGTTCTATATATGCAACTACTTGATAATTATTGTCTCCATCAAACTCATAACACTGGAATACAGTTATTCCATTCACGTAATCCTGTCCTCCAATCCAGAATTCTGGTTTTCCGTTTTCGTCAATATCGTTTGTGACTGTTTGCATATAAGTATTGTGAATGGGGAATGGAAATTGATTGATAATCGAATATTGATTCTCGCTAATGTTCTCAATTACAAATACATTTCCGGGACCTGAACTAATGACTAGTTCTGTTTTTTCGTCCTGATCAAAATCATTAATGGCAAAGCCAGATAAATCGCTTTCATAAATGGACGAGAATTGAAATGTCTTTTCAAAATTATTGATGCTGTCATTGTATTCAGCTATCATACACATTGTAGTATCCCATGTACCTATAGTAGTAAAAGCACACTCGGTTTTACCATTGTTATTCCAATCTCCAAAAACCATATTGTATATTTGGTAAAGGTCAAATGGAAAATCCAAGCTATCAATATTTAAGAAGAGATCAAATGTTGAAGGTAATGAGTTGACCGTATCACTTTTAAAAATAGGGTGATAGTATAAAGTAGAGTCTTCATCTATTATTGATAAAATGATCATTTCTTTTATACCATCTCTATTTATATCAGTAATTCCATCTACTTTAGAAGTATTAAAATCGTATGAGAATATATTTTCATAATTACCATTCAAATTTCGCTCAAATATTTTTACCGGTCCTATCAAGTTAGGGTAAATTATATCTGTATAACCGTATAACTCAGGTCGATTATTATTGTTTAAATCTGCTGTTGGTAATGATGTCCACCAAGAGTTTGCAACCTCAACTTTCTGCCAGAATCTAAACATATTGTTAAACTTTATTGTATCAATTTCCCAAATGTTTAAGATGGTTGTGTCAACATACTCCATACTTCCGTTAACATCTTCTTTGCTGCCAAGATAAAAAGTCCTGCTTTCTCCAATTATGTTTGTTAGCCTGTAAATATTCGGAGAAATTTCTTCAACCTTGCCGCCTTGTGCAACAAACCTTTGTAACTCAGCTTCTTTGTTAAATGTGTTATAAGGTTTATACTCTTGTGCAAGAGAAACACTACTAACTAAAAACAACAGACAAAAAACTATTTTCAAACGCATCTCTTTATTCCTTTGTTACATAATAAATAGGGAAAGAAAACACTGTTAGAGATTGCTTCTCCGTCAATTGCCGGATAGCAATAACTGATGATTTTTTTCAAGCTATGTAAAACCAGAAGGGAAGAATAAGAAATGAATGGATGGTTGATTGAATGATTGTATGAGAACTTTGAAAGTTTCATACAGAATAATCTGGATTGGTGAAAATAAATTCACCATCTTTCTCGCTCCACCGAGAGAGAGAGAGAGAGAGAGAGAGAGTTAAATATCGTGCCAACTTTGAAGAACTTATTTCTAAAAAAAAGTTCATCGGTTTTCTACCCTGAATTAATTTCAATCAGAACTTAACGAACAGATCTCACAAAGTCAATATCTTTATTAAATGAATTATAAATTTTTTATCAGCAATTTCATATCATCCGGAAGTTCGGAATCAAAAAACATTTTTTCTTTTTTCACCGGATGATAAAAGCCAATAGTTTTTGCGTGCAATGCTTGCCGAGGTATTATTTCTAAAAGATTATGAACTCTTGCTTTGATCTTTGGAAGTTCGGAACCATACACAACCTGTCGTCCTCCGTAAGTCGGGTCGCCAAAAACCGGTTTACCAATTCCTGATAAATGAACTCTGATTTGATGAGTTCTTCCTGTTTTAAGATTTATTTTCAGATAGGATGTAAATTCAAACTCTTCGATAACTTCGTATAAAGTTAAAGCTGTCCTTCCTTCATTCTCACTTACCGAAAATTTTTTCCTGTCTTTTTTACTCCGTACAATATTAAAATTAATTTCGCCTTTCTTCTCTTTAAATTTTCCCCAGCATATTGCATGATATTCACGATCAACAGTTCGTTTGCTGAATTGTTCAGCAATTTTTGCGTGAGTGAAATCATCTTTGGCAACAACTAAAAGTCCGCTTGTATCTTTATCCAGCCGATGAATTATTCCAGGCCTGCCCGGATCATTTAAACCACTAAGTTTTTTTGTATGATGAAGAAGTGCGTTTACCAATGTTCCGGTGTAATTTGCATAAGCAGGATGAGCAACCATTCCCGCAGATTTATTTATGACGAGTAAATAGTCATCTTCATAAACTATGTTAAGTGGAATATCTTCGGGTTCGGTTTCTTCGGGACGGGGAGTTATCGGATGAACTGCTTCGATTATATCAAATGGTTTAATCTGGTAATTTGATTTGACAATAATTCCGTTGACTGTTACAAGATTTGCATCAATCAGTTTTTGAACTTTAGAACGGGTTGCATTTTCAATTGAGTTTGCAAGAAAGACATCTATTCTTTCTTTCTTTTTTCCCTCAGGAATTTCAAAGCGATATTTCTTTTCCTTTATCAGCTTCGTCATCTTGCAAATTACCATTCATATTTTTTGGTGATAACTCTTTATCTGAAACATCAATGCCAGTATTCATTTCAGCGTTAACACTACCGGAAGGCTCTCTAAGTTTTTTGTCTTCTTCTTCATGATGTTTATAAAAAACCAGAAGAATTAAAACTCCTATTGAAACCGCAGCATCAGCGATATTGAAGATTGGCCAGCGGTCATAACTGCGTCCAAAAATAGAGAAGTTGAAGAAATCAAAATCAAAAAAGTCAACCACTTTTCCGTAGAACAACGGTGCATAATCGTAAATCATTCCATAAAACATCCGGTCAATAACATTTCCAACTGCACCGCCAAGTATAAGCGCAATTGCAATTTTAAGACTGAGTGATTTTTTTCGAATGGAATATAGATAAATCAGCAAAGCAACACTTGCAACCAATGAAAAAACTGAAATGAACAATTTAAAATCGGAACCGGGGTCAAAACCAAATGCCATTCCGGGATTTTCGGTGAAAGTTATCCTGAAAAAATCTCCAATCACTGAAATAGATTCGCCAAAATACATTCCTTCAAAATTAATGTTTAGAGAAGGAATGGAAATTCCCTTTACATAAAATTTAGAAAGCTGATCAAAAAAAATAACAGCAAATGTAAGATATAATACTCTCAAACTTTTTCTTCTCCATCTTCAACAAGATTTGGAATTAATTCCTGTGGTTTATGACTCTTCCTGGTTAATATGACAAAAATGAGCAGGACAACTCCTGATAAAATACAGATGTCTGCAAAGTTGAAAACATAATTGCCGTGTATATTATCAAAGATAAAAATCCTGAAGAATTTTATATCCAGAAAGTCAACTACATTTCCCTGGAACAATGGTGCGTAGCCATAGAAAATTCCGTAGAATATTCTATCGAATAAATTTCCTGCTGCACCACCAAGAATAAGTGCAACGGAAACCTGTACTTTCCAATCCGGATTTTTCACAAATACCAGGTATGCGAAGAAGCCGATACAGGTGAGGATTGTGATGACCAATATTACATCACGCAATGGCTCACCCGGATCAATCCCGAAAGCGATTCCAGGATTTTCAATGAGTGTAATATGAAAAACATCTTTTATCACTGGTTTAGTTTGACCCGGGTTCAATCCACTATAATTTATACCTAACCAGGGTAAATGCAAACCACGGACTGATATTTTAGCAGCCTGATCCACCAGAAAAATAAATAAAGGAAGAAAAAGAATTTTCAATATTACACTTCTGCTTTCTGCTGAACACGTAATTTATTTCTTTTCTTGTCTTTGCTTTATCGGCAAGCAATGCTGACTATGTGGAACAGCCTCGAGTCTCTCTTTTGGTATCAACGGACAAGTTTCGCAAAGATGCTGCGGTTCATCAATACATTCGATACAAATCCCATAAGTTCCGGCATCTATTCTCTTCAGTGCATCTTCAAGATATCCGAGGAATTTATTTTCTCTTTGAGCATAAAGAAAAGTTTTTTCTCTTTCCATTGCATCAGTTCCCTGTTCAGCCATGTGAAGTGAATAGGGAGAATTCTCATTAATATATTCACCGGTTGTAGGATCAAGCATTTGTTCTTTTAAATTTTGAAGCTGTTCGATTATTTCATCCCGCTTCTCCATTATGATCTGTCTGAAATGTTCAAGATCTCTTTTACCGTAACCTTTAATTTTGGCAATAGCTTTGTTCCTGGATTCAACAATATCCTCGAATTTAACTTCAACCGGAACTTTTGCCGATTTTATTTTCCTGGTTGATATTGCTTTTACAGCTTTCCGAATTGGTCTGGTTTCTTTTTTAGCAGCCGTGTTTTTATTTCCCGCTTTCTTAACGGTTTTTTTAGCAACAACTTTCTTTTGAACTTTTTTGGCAGCAGCTTTTTTTACTGTATGTTTTTTAGCAGCCGACTTCTTGACTGTTTTTTTAACGACTTTTTTAGCCATAGTGATTTACTCCTGTTATTAAATACTTACTTTTTCTATTTTAATTTTTATTTCGTCCTCACCGATTTTCCAATCCTGAACAAAGCCGCCGTTGAACTCGACTTTGGTTTCTATTTTTTCTGCCAGCGTTTCAACTGCAATGTATTTTGTAAAAGAATTAATTGCAGTTTTAAAATCAGAATTTCCTGAAAATGCAATATTGATTTTATCTGTAACCTGGAAACCGGCATCTTTCCTCATATTCTGAATTCTGTTAACGAATTCTCTCGCCAAACCTTCTGAAATCAGTTCGGGTGTAAGATGTGTATCAACAGCAACAGTAACGCCGGTTTCACTTTCAACAATCCAGCCTGATATTTGTTCGCTTAATATTTCAACATCATCTTTACTAACTGATAAACTTTCACCATTAATTTCAACAGCAACTGAATCACCTTTCTCGATTAAGCTGATTTCAGTGGAGGTAAAGTTTTTAATTTTTTCTGCGACAGCTTTAACATTTTTACCAAACTTTGGTCCGATTGTTTTAAAGTTTGCTTTTGCTGATTTATGCACCAACGTTGAATCGTCATCAAGTATTTCGAGTTCTTTAATATTCACTTCTTCGAGTATTACGTCCTTCATCTTTAACAAAGCATCTTTCTTATTCTTTTCAATAACAACAATGAGCTTTTTCAGAGGCTGACGCACTTTTAAATTCGATTTTGCCCTGATTGCTCTGACAAGATAAACAACGTGCTGAGCCAAATCCATTTTTTGTTCGAGCTCTTTATCAATCTCACCTGTAACCGGAAAATCAGTTAAATGTACCGATTCGGTTTTTTCACTCTTCGTGACAGAATTTAAATTCTGGAATAATTCTTCTCCAAGAAATGGAGTAAAAGGCGCAATTAATTTTGAGATTGTAACAAGACATTCATATAATGTTTGATAAGCAGCCAGTTTGTTTTCATTCATTTCAGATTTCCAGAATCTTCTTCTGCATCTCCTTACATACCAGTTCGAAAGATGATCAATCGTGAAGTCAGAAGTTGCTCTTGCGGCTTTTGTAACTTCATACTCATCCATCAGTTTAATATTTGCTTCAACTAATGAGTTTAATTTCGAAAGAATCCATCTGTCAATTTCTTCTCTTTTAGAAAGCGGAACCTGCGCCTGTTTATTTTCAAATCCATCTATGTTAGCATACAACGCGAAAAATGCATAAGTATTTAAAAGCGTTCCGAAAAATTTTCTTTGTACTTCAACCAAACCTTCTTCATCGAAAAGAGTTGGTCTCCATGGCGGACTATTCGTTACAAGATACCATCTTGTTGCATCAGCGCCATACTTTTCAAAAAGGACAAAAGGATCAACTGTGTTGCCTTTTGACTTTGACATCTTCATACCATTCTTGTCAAGAATTAATTCGTTCACAATCAAATTTTTATAAGCAACGCTATCAAACAGCATTGTTGCTATTGCGTGTAGTGTATAGAACCATCCCCGTGTCTGATCAATTCCTTCGCAGATGAAATCAGCAGGAAACGCTTTCTTTTCAAACCATTCTTTATTTTCAAATGGATAATGATATTGAGCAAACGGCATTGCCCCTGAATCAAACCAGACATCAATCAGTTCTGGTGTCCGTGTATATATTTTTCCTTCTTTCTCAAAAAGAACTTTATCTACAAATGGTTTGTGGAGATCAATATTTTCGATTTCTCTTACTGAAATGCGTTTATCGTTTTCAACGATAAATCCTTCTTTCAACTCTTCAACACTTCCGATTGGCAGAATATCGCCTTCTTCATTTATCCAGAAAGGAAGCGGTGTTGCCCAAAATCTGTCACGCGATAAAGCCCAGTCTTTATTTTCCTCAAGCCAATTTCCAAATCTTCCGGCACCAACTTCCGGTGGCTGCCAGTTGATAGTTTTATTAAGCTCAATCATTCGTTTTGCAACACTGGTTGTTCTGATAAACCATGATTCACGGGCATAATAAATTACTGGTACATCCTGATGACGCCAACTGAATGGATATGTGTGGACGATGGTTTCTTTTTTATAGAGTTTGCCTTCGGTTTTCAACTTAATAATAATATCTTTATCAGCATCTTTTACGAACTGCCCTGCATAATCTGTAATTTCTGAGGTGAACTTTCCACCTCTGTCAACCGGCTGCAGCATTGGAAGATTATATTTCTTCAAGAGATCATAATCATCGGCACCAAATGCAGGCGCAATGTGAACGATTCCCGAACCTGTATCCGTACTTACAAAATCTCCCGGACAAACGAAGAATGCTTTCTTATTCGGTTTTACATAAGGTAAAAGCTGTTCATACTCAATACCCTCTAATTCCTTCCCTTTCATTTCCTCAAGGATTTCATATTCTCCATCAAGTGTTGCCAGTAATTCTTTTGCGAGAATAATTTTCTTTTCTTTATTAAGAACTTTCACATAGTCAACATCGGATCCAACAGCGAGAGCAACGTTCGAAATTAATGTCCATGGTGTTGTTGTCCATACAAGAAAGTATTCGTCTTTATCTTTCAATTTAAATAATACATAAACTGAAGGATCTTTTGTTTCGCGATAGCCAAGTGCTAATTCTGCCATTGAAAGAACAGTTTCAGATTTCGGATCCTGCGGAACGATTTTGTAATCTTTATAAATGAGATCCTTTTCATAAAGAGTTTTGAGTGCCCACCAAACTGATTCAATATAATCGTTGGTTAAAGTTATATAAGCAGATTTTAAATCAATCCAGTAGCCCATTCGTTCGGTCATCTTTTCCCAGAGATCAAGATATGTGAACACAGAATCGCGGCAAGCCTGATTATATTTTTCAACTCCGAACTTAGCAACTTCACTTTTATTTTTTATACCGAGAGTTTTTTCTACTTCTATTTCAACAGGAAGACCATGAGTATCCCATCCCGCTTTTCTTTCCACACGATAACCACGCATAGTTTTATATCTGCAAACGATATCTTTTAACGTGCGAGCCATAACGTGATGAATCCCGGGCTTACCGTTTGCAGTTGGCGGACCCTCATAGAATGTAAACGATTTTTCAGGTGAGCGAAATTCCACACTCTTTTGAAATATTTTATTCTCCGACCAAAACTTTAAGACTTCAAGTTCTGTTTCGGGATATTTTATTTTTTCTAATCCTTGTTTGTACATATTAAAATTTATTTGAGCTCTTCGTATTTCTTTATCAGTTCTCTTTCAATTTGAATAAACTCTTTCAGTTCCTGTTCGATTCTTTCTTTTTTCAGAAAAGTATTTTTTGCATTTGATTCAGCCTGATTAATTATAGTATCAGCAGTTAATCTCGCTTCTTTTATTAATAGATCAGCTTCTTTTCTTGAATCAGCGGCAGTTGCTTCAAAAACTTTGACCTTTTCTCTCAATATCAAAGCTTCTTTTTCGCCGCTAAGAACTTCCTGTATTGCCATTCCGAAAATTCCCATTGCACCCAAAGTAATGTTTCGCAAACTGAAAAGGATAAGGTTTTCAACAAGCAATTCGAACGTTCCAAAATATTCATTAAAAAAAACTATAATCGCAATGCTGAGTATTGTTGCAGCAACAGTTACAGAAAATACTATTCTTCCACCCCTCTGCCATCCCAGTGATCTGTTAATATACCAGCCGCAGGCAAAGCAAAGAATCGAGAGAACAAACCATACCGCAAAATTTCTATCACCAAAATTGAAAAGCGATGTATTAAGAAAATCGGAGGCAAAAATCAATAATCCGAGAAGTAAAGGAACACTATATGATGAAATAAATTTTTTCATTTCAGTCTCTTAATTAATTCTTTCATAATTAATGTCATTTTAGGTTCAGCCTTCATTGCAGCCGCAATAATCTCTTCTACATTCACCGGTTTTAGTGAATCCGGGAAACATTCGTCTGTAATAATGCTGATTCCAAGTACTTTCATTCCCATATGATTTGCAACAATATTTTCCGGAATAGTTGACATTCCAACCACATCAGCACCAGTCGCTCTGAGAAATCTGTACTCTGCTTTAGTTTCAAGGTTTGGTCCCGGAACAGCTACATAAACACCTTTCTGAATCTTTAGCTGATTTTCAAGAGCTATTTTTTCAGCAAGTTCAATTAGTTCAAAACTGTACGGCTCACTCATATCAGGAAATCTTGGTCCAAATTCATCTTCATTTTTTCCGATAAGTGGATTATCTCCCAGCATATTTATATGATCAACCATAATCATTACATCGCCTTTCCTGTACTGCGGATTCATTCCACCGCATGCATTTGAAACGAGCAAAGTTTCAACTCCCAAAAATTTCATCACACGAACAGGATATGTAATTTGCTGCATCGAATAACCTTCGTAAAAATGAAATCGTCCCTGCATTGCTACAACATTTTTTCCGTTGATTGTTCCGAAGATCAGCTTACCGCGATGTGATTCAACTGTTGAAATCGGGAAATGCGGAAGATTTTCATAATCAATTTGATGTGTAATATTAATGTCTTTAACCAGTCCGCCTAATCCGGTACCGAGAATTATTCCAACCGGATATTTCTCCGAAGTATGTTTTCTGATAACTTCGAGAGTCTCATTAATATTAGAAATCAGCTTACTCATTATTATAAAAGTTTATCTACAATCCCGTCAACATCAATATCGAGCTTTTCTGGTTTTTCCCGTGCAACATTTTTTTTCGGTTCCTGACCGGAATCTTTAATTTTACCTTCGAGCAGATTTGCCTGTGAACTTACAATCGCCTTCAGTCGTGCAGTAATTAAATCTTTTTCTTCACGTAAAATCATTACAGCATTTTGCATTTGATTTACTTTTTCTTCAGCATTTTGTACAATCTGCGAAGCTTTAATTTCTGCTTCTTTAATAATCACCGCTGATTGCTTCTTTGCAGATTCAATTACCTGTGCTGAGGTTTCTTGTGTTTTTAATATTGAATCCTGCAGCTTCTGCTCGATTTTATGAAACTCATTCAGCTCACGCGTTAATTTTTCAATTTCATTTTGCAATTGCTCATTTTCATTTAGCAGTTCCTCTGCGTCGGTGGAAACTTTATCGAGAAAAGCCTGAACTTCCTCAACATTGTATCCTCTCATTGATTTTTCAAATTCCTGTTTTTTAATTAAAACCGGTGAAAGCTTCACGACTGCCTCCAGTCTTTTGTTGTATCTCTTTGACCAAATATAGCTGAACCAATTCTCAGCATAGTTGCTCCTTCTTCAATTGCAATTTCATAATCGTTTGTCATCCCCATTGAAAGTTCTTTGAGGTCAAAACCATTTTTATTTATTTTCTCTTTTAAGTTACGCAAATCAGCAAAACTTTTTCTGATTATCTTTTCATCTTCAGTGAATGCAGCCATTGTCATTAGTCCCAACAGCTCAACATTCGGAAGATTTGAACAGTGCTTCACAAGTTCCAGTACTTCCGTATCATCACTTAATCCGGATTTTGTTTCTTCTGAAGAGGTTTTAACTTCGAGTAGAATCTTCTGAACCTTGTTTAACTTTTTTGCTTCTTTATTTATTTCATCAGCGAGAGAAGCCGAATCAACTGAATGAATATATTCTGCTGTCCTAACTACATACTTGATTTTGTTTCTCTGCAGATTCCCGATGAAATGCCAGGTTACTATATCACCGAGTATTTCATACTTATCTCTGAGTTCCTGAGCCCTGTTCTCACCGAAATTAGTAATACCCAGCCGCTGAGCTTCAGTTATTGCATCTATCCCGAAAAATTTGGAAACTGCGATTAGTCTGATCTCTTGCGAATTTCGCTTAAATTCATCACATTTAGCAGCTATCCGCTCACTGAGATGCCTTATATTTTCTGCAATCATAAAATTTTTAAGGCTGTGAATGTATATTATTTGGCGTCAAAAATCAATCTGAATTAAGGAAAAATTAATCGCTTATTTATGATGAGGAATATAGACTCAACTAACTTCTTTTCTCATGAAAATCTATATGTCCTATTCTCTGCTTTTCACAAAAAATCATTTTCTGTTTTCGTAATTTTGAATGTCATTTTCTTAAAAATATGGAGACAATATGGAAATCAAGCTGTTAAATGAGATAAAGGAAAAAGCATCAAAGGCAAGAAAGACAATAATCCTTCCTGAATCCCACGATGAAAGAGTACTCAGAGCTGCAGAGAAACTAACCAAAGAAAAAACGGTTTCAGTAATTACTCTCGGTGATGAAGACAGAATTCACAAAGATGCGAAACGATTAGATGTTGATCTTACAGGAGTAAGAATTATAAATCCTACAACATCTGACAAACTGAGCGACTTTACAAATATTTTCTTCAACCTTCGCAAACACAAAGGTGTAACTATCGAACAGGCAAGAAGTACTGTTCAGCAGGACTTATTTTTTGCTGCTATGATTGTAAAAGAAAATATGGCTGATGGAAGTGTTGCCGGTTCAGCTTCAGCTACTGCTGATGTTATGCGTGCAGGAATTCAATGTATCGGAATGCCGGAAGGAATTTCAATTGTATCGAGCTTCTTCCTTATGCTTTTTCCGGATAAAAATTATTCTTTTGCTGATTGTGCAGTTGTTCCCGCACCTGACGAAAAGCAGTTAGCAGATATTGCGATTTCAACTGCAGACAATCATAGAAAACTTACAGGTGAAGAGCCGTTTATTGCAATGCTATCATTTTCTACAAAAGGAAGTGCAAAGCATGAAGCTGTTGATAAAGTTTTGAATGCAACGGCAATCATTCGTTCAAAGAGACCGGACCTGAATGTTGACGGAGAATTACAATTTGATGCAGCAATTATTGAATCTATCGGAAAGAAGAAAGCACCAGGTAGCAATGTTGCAGGCAGAGCAAATGTATTAATATTTCCAGATTTGAATTCTGGAAATATTGCTTACAAAATCGCTCAACGCTGGGGCAAAGCAGAAGCAGTTGGACCAATGGTTCAAGGATTGAAAAAACCATTTTTTGATTTGAGCCGCGGCTGCAGTGTTGATGATGTTGCCAACACAGCAGCAATTGCAGCGTTGATGAGTTAAAGCCTCCCCCTACCCCCTCCAAAGGAGGGGGTTTTTGTATTTTATTCATCACATACTTTTTCCTAAGTTCGGTTTCAAAATTTTACTACAAATGAATATTATTCTACTAACATTCTTTACTTTCATTATTAATATACCATTCGGATACTGGCGGGCGAATGTAAAAAAATTCTCATTGCAGTTTTTTCTTGCAATACATATTCCGGTTGGATTAATTATTTTATTCCGGTTTCTAACTGGTACAGTATTCGAGGTCGAAACTCTATTTTTTACAATACCAGCATTTTTTCTCGGACAGTTTATTGGTTCAAGAATTTATTTGCTTAGAAAACAGAGTAATGTCTTACGTTAACCTCATGCCTTGTGAATGATCTTGTCAGGACAAAGAGTAATTCAGAAAAATGATTTGAACGATACAGTTTGTATTTTTAAAAAACAAATTAGAAGGAGATAAAATGATTAAGAATTTTTTATGGATTATATTCCTTATAACTATAACACAGCTAATTGCACAGGAAAAAATATCAAGCTTTCAAGAAGGAAAAATTTCGATGGACAACATAAACGACATTACTGTTCTCGATATGAACAATAACAAAATAAAACTATCAGATTACAACGGAAAAGTTTTGATGATAGTAAATGTTGCAAGCGAATGCGGCTACACAAAGCAGTATGCCGGCTTACAGAAGATTTATGAAAAATATAATCCAAAAGGTTTCGAAATTCTCGCTTTCCCTTGCAATGATTTTGGTGGACAAGAGCCTGGCACAAACGAGCAAATCCAAAACTTTTGCAGCTCGAAGTTTGGGGTAACATTTAAATTGTTTGACAAGATAAAAGTACTCGGCGATGAAAGGTCACCACTTTATGATAGACTAATAAACAATAATGTTACTGAGAATGGTGATGTAAAATGGAATTTCGAAAAGTTTATCATCTCAAAAGACGGAAAAATTGTTGCGAGGTTCAGAACCAAAGTTGAACCGGCGAGTGATGAAGTAATTTCTGCGATTGAAGGTGAGTTGAAGAAATAAAGAAAGCCGGAGTTCGCCCCGGCCTTTGAATTTTAAGTGAGGTTACTTCAGCAATATTAATTTCTTCGTAGCTGTAAAGTTTCCCGAAGTTAGCGTGTAAAAATAAATTCCACTGGCAAAATCTTTAGGTTGAAAAATTACATCATAACTTCCTGCATCCTGGTATCTATCAAGAAGTAATGCAACTACTCTACCCATAATATCATAAACTATTACTGTAACTCTTCCTGATTGTGGGATTGTATATTTAATGTTAGTGGTTGAGTTGAATGGATTAGGGTAGTTTTGTTCAAGTTGATAATTGATCAATCCTTTTTTTTCATTTTCTACAGAAGTGACAGTGTCCCTTATTGCCATCAATGTTCTCCATTGATGCTGCAATAAGGTTGTGTAGTGCGTACCAAGAAATAAGGTTCCATTATCGCTGATTGCACCAGTATTATCTATTTGCTGAATCGGGGACGTCAATGGTAACTTCCACTTTAATGATCCATTGCTAGAAATTGCATAATAGTTGTATCCCAATGTTGAACCAACATATACTGTCCCTTCCGAATCACAAATAAGAGGCTGCCAAAATTCATCATTTTCTTCATCGTTAAAAATATATTTCCATAGATACTCACCGTCAAAATCAATTGATACTAATAATTTGTTATACGGAGCCACAGTATCTCCTACTATTGCATAAATATTTCCATCATAATTTATTGCTGGTATTGAATACGAACCGAATTGAAAATCTGAGAACTCCCATCTAATCTCAGAATTAGGGTAAATTGAAAATAAACTATACTGGTCAATAAAATATATATTATCATATGAATCTACTATTGGTGCTGTTTGTATTTTACTGCATTTGAACGTCCATTTAAGACTACCATTCAAGTTTAAGGCAAACAGATTTGAGTCTTTACCAGCTATATAAATTGTATTTCCATCCGTAGATAACACTGGTGACCTTTGGTTGAATCCACTTTCATAAGTGACACTCCAGTTTAAATTACCTGAAGAATTAAATGAAAATAATTGACCGCTATTATTTGTTGAGTATAGATTACCCTGAAGATCTATGTTCATCAAGGTGGGCCCAAAAAAATGTTCGGTTTGATATTCCCATTTTAAGCTGCCGTCAGCATTAATTGCGTAAAAATATTTGTCTGATGAACCAAAATAAATAGTATTGCTCGAATCAATTAGAATACCTGAAGCAGGAGGCAAGGATCGACCAGATGAATAATCCCAAATAAAATCACCATCATTGCTGTAACAGTAGAAATTATCTGCCGAATAAAAATAAGAACCAAAATATAAATTTTTATCTTCACCAATAACTGGTCCGGAATAAATTCCATAGGCTAAGTCCAAAAACCAAATTACAGTTGCACTCTGTGGTCCTTTGTAAGGCGAACGACCTGTGAATTGGGGATCGTGTTTTACCATTGGCCAGGGTGAATTTGCAAGTGTCGGCCACACAACATCAACTTGTTGCTGTGCACTTGATAATCCGACTATAAATGAAAATATTATCATAATCTTTTTCATATCAACACCTTTATAAAATTTTAAATAAGATTACATCTAACAGGAATGTAATCCTCTTATCTTTTGAAATTATTACTTCTGTATTATCATCTTCCGAATATTTGTATTACCTCCGGTTTGAATCTTATAGAAATACACTCCACTTGGTAAGTTCCGCGCATCGAATTCTAAAAAATTCAATCCTGATGTTCTGTACTCATTTACTAATACCTCTATCTGGCTACCTAGAATATCAAAGACATCCAATGTAATGAAACCATCTTGTGGGGAATACCAACTAATTATTGTCGTTGGGTTGAATGGATTTGGGTAATTTTGGAATAATGTAAAACTGTTTGCTAACTTAGCATTGTTATATTGGTTTAGCTTATCTTGATTTGATCCTTCAACCCTTGTATCAACTGTATTTGTATAATCGGTTTCAAGCGATTCTTCGCTTTGCCAGCCGACTGCTGTAACTTTATAATAGCAGATTGTTTCATTAGCCTGAGGTGGTCCCAAGATGACGGTTTCATCATCATCCACCCAATTTACTCCTGAATTAGTCTCACAAAAGTTAAAGTTCCCTGTACCTGTCTTTTTATAAATTTTGTAATAATTAACTGAAAAATTTTCATCTGGATATGGACCCCACACTAATCGTGGATTGAAATTAGAATTGTGAATTAGACCCATACAATTTTCCCAATAATTTTCTAACCCCGATGTTTCCAAATCAGCATTAGTTATATCCCATATAGTTTTGTAACTAAAATTTATGGTTTCGGTGTTTTCCCAATTTCGGAAGTTTTTGTTTCCGATGTCATATTTGAAATTTAAATCTCCATATTCTGAACCATCAGACGTTCTCCAGTCGATCCAGAAATAAGCTTGTTCCACTCCATTTTCTATTGCGCTTAATTTATAAAGGCCGATGGCAAAGGTTGGATTTATTCCCGCCCAGGGATCCAGTATATGATCAAAATATGCTGTTACTTCTGAAGGTTCGTTACTATTTATATTATCACCTATAATTTCATATTCTGATGTTAATTCGTAGTTCTCATCCCATCTTGCAGTAATCGCAGTTAATGTAAATGTTACATTCCAAGTTGATCCTTGATTTAATAGTTCAATTATCAACTCTCCAAAATGCTCCGGTTGTGCAAATAAAGTAAACGGTATTGTAATAATTGTAAAAATCAACTTTTTCATTTTATACCCCTTGTTTTTATAGTTAACAAAAAATTATTGAAGTGTACTAATTTTAATCTACGTAAAACCAATTGGATAGAAATTTATGGAGTATAAAAGTTGTTCGAAAAGGTAATGAACATTACAATGGCACAAAGAATTTATTAGGGGCAAAATAAATCCTTTTCCCTCCCAATTTCCAGTGTCTCCTGAGCAAGGATAGAGTAAATTTTGTACCAATGAATTATTCTCCAGATATCTATTCTGAAATAATACTTTTACAAACTTAATACACTGATTTCGGAAAGTCAAGAGATGTTTGAATAAAGCTATTATAAAGTGTGATTTAAGATTCCGGAAGGTTCACCGACTGTGAACTTTCAGGAATGATATTTCAAACTATTATTTTGCTAATTCCTGTTTTACAAAGAGTTTCGCAGCAATAATATCTTTATGCTCAATATTCATTGTGCTGCCTATGATTTTTATTAATCTGTCTTCGTAGCTGTCAAGTTTGCCATCTTCATAAATTATTCTCCAGAGATTTTTAATCAATTCAAGTTTTTCTGATTGAGAAAAAGCTTCATTTATCACCGAGGTAAATTCGTAAACGCTGATGCTGTCTTTTACTTTTTCCTCAGAAAGTGCCAGCAATTCATCAACACATTCATCATCGAGATCAAAATCTTTTTTCATCAGGTATATTATTCTTTCTCTTTCAACTTCAGAAATATCACCATCAGCTTTTGCCATCTCAACAAGCAAAGCAGCGGTTGCAACCTGATATTTTCTGTTGGGGGATTTTAGAGTTTCAATTTTTTGTAATTGAGCAATTTGTTCATCTTTCTCTGCAAGAACTTTTCTTAAATATTCAAACATTTCAAAATTTCCGTTTGACCAGAGATGACATCATTTTAGTTAGATGTCATCTCTCTATTTTACTTAATTGTTATTTAATTCTGAAAGGAGACTGGGAAGGTCAAGAGCTTTTGTGAACATAACAACGTTACCATCTTCATCAACGGGCCATTCTTCCTGAGGTCTGTCGCAGTAAAGCTCGATTCCATTTCCATCCGGATCTTTTAGATAGATGGATTCAGAAACTCCGTGATCAGATGCACCTTCGATAGGATATTTGTTTTCCCATAATACTTTAAAAGCTTTTGCCAGTTCTTCCCTGCTCGGGTAAAGAATAGCAAAGTGATACAAGCCAGTATGTCCGGAAGGCGGTGCAACTGCATTCTCTCCAGACCACGTATTCAATCCGATATGGTGATGATAATTTCCGGAAGATAAAAATGTTGCAGAATCTCCGAATCTGGCGGTTACAGAAAATCCAAGCATTTCAGTATAAAACTTTACTGATCTTTCAAGATTTCCTACAGTTAAGTGAATGTGTCCTATTCTTGCTTTTGGATGTATTTCGTAAGTCATCAGTTTTAATTTCTTTTTTATGATTGGTTGATTTTAATTGGTCCAACATTCCAGATTTTTTCTGCGTATTCTTTTACTGAACGGTCACTTGAAAATTTTCCTACTCTTGCAACATTTAATATTGATTTCCTTGTCCATTCGTCCTTGTTCAGATATAATTTACTAACGGCATCCTGAGCATCTACATACGATTGATAATCTGCAAGCAAACAGTAATAATCAACACCTAGCAGACTGTCAATTATAGATTTAAAAATTCCCGGTTCACTTTTATTAAAGATGTCTGAAGCAATCATGTCAATTACTCTCTTCAGCATTTTGTTCGATTCATAATAAGTTCGCGGGTTGTAACCATTATTCTTCAATTTTACTACTTCATCAGCGAGCATTCCAAATATAAAAATATTTTCCTCACCAACTTCCTCACGTATTTCAATATTGGCTCCATCCATTGTTCCGATTGTCAGTGCACCATTCAATGTAAACTTCATATTTCCGGTTCCGGAAGCTTCCAGACCAGCCATCGAGATCTGTTCGGAAAGATCTGAAGCTGGAATTATTTTTTCAGCAAGCGTAACTGAGTAGTTAGGAATGAAAACAACTTTCAGTTTATCACCAACGTCAGGATCGTTATTAACGATTTCAGCAACGGAATTTATAAGCTTGATAATCAGTTTAGCCATTTGATATGCTGGCGCAGCTTTCCCTGCAAAAATAATTGTCCGCGGCACCATTTCATGTTTTGATCCTGCTTTGCCGTCAGACAGGTTGTCTTTGATTCTGATATAGAGTGTTATTATGTGAAGAACATTTAGTAATTGTCTTTTATATTCATGAAATCTTTTTATCTGAACATCAAACATCGATTCAGGATTAATTTTTATGTTATTGTTTTCTTCAATATCATTGATTAATAATTTCTTAGCCACCAGTTTTGCGTTTCTAAATTCTTTTCTGAATCCTTCATCCTCAACATACTTTTCAAGTTTCCTCAATTCATTCAGATCATAAACCCAGTTCTCACCAATCCTATCTGTAATAATCTTTGAAAGGAAGGGATTGGCAGCCTTAAGCCAACGCCTTGGAGTAATTCCGTTAGTTATATTTATAAATTTTTCGGGAAATATTTTGTATAGATGCAGAAAGATTCTTTTTTCTAAAATTTCAGTATGAAGAGCAGCAACTCCGTTAACAGCAAAACTTCCAACGATTGCAAGATGAGCCATCCGGATTGATTTACCACCATTCTCATTAATGATTGAAAGTCCCGCTACAATATTTGGGTCAGCCGAATAATTTTTTTTAACGTCTTCGATAAACCGCCGGTTTATTTCATACACAATCTGGGTATGACGTGGAAGTAATTCTTCAAATAATTGTAAAGACCATTCTTCGAGTGCTTCAGGAACAACTGTATGATTGGTATATGCAAAAGATTTGCTTGTAATTTTCCATGCATTATTCCAGCTTAATCCTTCCTGATCAATTAATATTCTCATCAACTCAGGAATAGCAACAACAGGATGAGTATCATTGAGTTGAATTGCATTCTTCTCGGCAAACTCATCAAACGATTTATGATTAATTTTATATTTTCTGATAATATCCTGAAGAGTTGCTGAGACGAAAAAGTATTGCTGCTTTAATCTTAAAAATTTTCCTTTCACATAAGAATCATTCGGGTATAGAACTTTGGATATATTTTCTGAATTAGTTTTTGATGAAACCGCCGCAACATAATCTCCGGCATTAAATTCTTTAAAACTAAATTCACTTGCAGCTTTAGCCTGCCAGAGTCTCAGGTTATTTACAGTATTATTTTTATAGCCGGGAACCGGAATATCATAAGCAATTGCAAGGACGTCTTCTGTGTCAATCCAATCGAATTTGTATGTTCCATCAGCATTTTTAACTTCGACTGCTTTACCATAAAATTTAACTCTATACTCCAAGTCTCTTCTCAGAATATCCCACGGATTTCCGTTCTGGAGCCAATTGTCAGGATATTCTACCTGGTAACCATTCTCGATAGATTGTTTGAAGATTCCATACTCATATCTGATTCCGTAACCAAATGCCGGCAATTCAAGTGTTGCCATTGAATCAAGATAACAGGCAGCAAGTCTCCCCAATCCACCATTACCCAAACCCATATCCTGTTCTACCTCCCTGATTTCTTCCAGACTATATCCGTCATCTTTTAAAATTTTACTGCACTCATCATAGTAATCCATATTTATTAATGCATTTCCGAGCACACGACCCATTAGATATTCTAATGAGAGATAATAGACTCTTTTTGCATCCTTTTGAAAATATTGATGCTGTGTTCTCAGCCATTTTCTAACGAGTCTGTCGCGTATCGCTAATGATAAAGCAAAGTATGCATCTGATCCGGTGGCAGTTATCCGATCCTTGATTAATCGGAATTCTAAATTTTCCGCGAATTGGTTTGAAAGTGAATATGAAGTTGGAGATTCAGAGTCAGTAAAAAATATTGAAGATTTTCCATTTAGTGATAGTTTCGGTTTATTCTTCATTAAAATCCTGATTTCTTAAAAAATAAAATTCGGGGCTTAATTTAAGATTGTGTGTATTCTTAACAAAATGAAAATTAAGTCCTGTGAAAATTTTTAATTAGTTTAGAAATATAAAATTTAATTCGAAAGGAATTTTTATGAAAAAAAATTTAAGCAGATTGTTCATTTTAGTTCTAACTGCATCAGCTATATTATTGACAATTACTTTCTCAAGTCAATCCCAAATAAATAATGATACTGGTAATGTAATTTTTATTCATGTTGATGGAACAAGCTTAGCGAATTGGAATGCATTAAGAGTTTTGTATTATGGACCAGATGGCGAAACAAACTGGGATAAACTATCACACATCGGATTATATCAAGGTCATACAAAAACAACTCTGACTTCATCTTCCGAAGCTGGTGCAACTACGCATGCATACGGGGTTAAAGTAGAATTGCAATCTTATGGTATGGACGGTAACCGTCCACTAACTTCAAGATCCGGAAGTAATTTAAGCATAATGATGGAAGCAAAGAGCAAAGGAATTAATATTGGAATAATTAACAGCGGGAAAATTGTTGAACCCGGAACAGGCGCGTTTGTAACAAGTGACGATTCAAGAGCACACGAAGATGTGATATCAAAAAGAATTATTGAATCAGGTGCAGATCTGATTTTCTCTGGCGGTGAAGAAAACCTATTGCCAATTGGAGTTGAAGGAAAATTTGGAACCGGCAAGAGAAAAGATGGAGTTAATGTTGTTGAACTCGCGATCAAGCTCGGTTATAAAGTGATTTACACACGTGAGGAACTTTCACAAATTCCAACAGAAACACAAAAGATTTTAGGAATATTTGCACAAGGTCATACTTTCAATGATAAATCTGAAGAAGAACTTATTGAGAAAGGATTAAAATATTATCAGCCTGAAGCCCCAACTCTGGCAGAAATGACAGATGCTGCTGTCAAATTTCTTTCTGCTAAAGAAGGAAATTTTTTTCTTGTTGTTGAGGAAGAAGCTACTGATAACTTTGGAAATGCAAATAATGCCAGTGGTTATTTTGAAGCAATCAAACGAGCCGATGATGCAATCGGAGTTGCATTAAATTTTTATTCAAAAAACCCTAATACATTACTAATAACCGCAGCAGACAGTGAAGCTGGCGGAATGGAGATTTATGGTTTTCTTAAGAAAGATATGATGCCTGATAATCCTTTACCTCCAACAGCTCACAACGGTTCTCCACTCGATGGTGTTAATGGAACAAGCACTAAACCATTTCTTACTGCAAAGGATAAAAACGGAAATCAATTTCAGTTTGCAGTTGCCTGGTCAACCAATGATGATGTGTATGGTTCGATTGTCGCGAAAGCAGAAGGATTACATGCTGATCTGATGAAAGGGAAAATAGACAACACAGAAATTTACAGGATTATGTATGCTGCACTGTTCGGTAAAGTTCTTGATTAAATCATTAGAGACTTCTGAATTATTATGAATGTGTCATTCTGAATCCGGCAACTGCCGGATTTTTTAATTTAAAAACCAGATATTACACTCCTGCCTTGCCGGCAGGCAGGTCGTTCAATATGACAAATTAGAATTTTTCAGAAGTCTCTTCATTACTTACTTAAATAGGCAGTTGCTTCAATCTCAACGACAAAATTTGGATCGATCAGCGATTTCACTTCAACCATCGTGGTAACGGGTTTTATTGTTTTGAAAGACTCACCGTGAGCTCTTCCAACAGCATCCCAATCCATAATATTGGTAACGTATATTCTTGTTCTTATAACATCTGTCAATGATCCGCCGGCATCATTTAGCGCTTTTTCAATTTTCTGAATAATGAATTTTGTTTGCTTGTAGGGATCTCCCGGTGCGATTATTTTTTCCCCATCTATAGCGACTGTACCTGATACTTCGATTATCCTTCCGATTCTTACAGCTCTTGAATAACCAATTTTATCTTCCCATGGCGTACCGCTTGTAATTTTTATTCTCTCTTCCATAATTCTTCTTTAGATTTTTCCCTGGAGATATTTTTTTCTCTTTGATTCCGGAAACTTTTCTATCGCATATCGCAGCATTGTCCGCGGCATCCTTCTGTAATATTTCTTTAAGAACGTTTCTTCACTCCTAAGATTTTTATTTCCAACTTCTCTCAACATCCAGCCAACAGCTTTATGAATTAAATCATGTTTATCATTGATTAATATATAAGCAATCTTCATAGTTGATTCAAAATCATTATTTCGAATGAATGCGTATGTTGATAAGATCGCAATTCTCCGATCCCGAGGTTTTTTGATTGTGCAAGTTTATTCAATAAACTTTTATCTTTTTTAAGCAAATGTTTCCCTACTATTTTTGGTGCTGAGAGATCAACAAGATCCCAGTTATTAATTCCTTTCCTGTTTTGCAAATAAAAAGAAAGTATTTGATCTCTTTGCTTATCATTACCATTCTCATATTTATTAACAAGGATTAAAAGTGCGATGAGTCTTTCTTCATGAACCCTGGAACAAAGTAATATTTTTAGTTCAGATAATTTTAAATCTTTGAACTGCTTTGATATCTTTCGTTGAGTCGGTACGTTAAGCCCTGCAAATCTATCACCTTCACCGTATTCACCTTTACCTGTTTTAAAAAACCATTGCATTGTATCTGAAATCTCAGCACTTGCAAGCGATTTAATCTTTTTTCTTAACTCAGTTACTTGTTGTGTCATTCATTAAACTACAAATAATATTTCAGGATAAAGTTTATCCACTAACAGACAAAAATAATGAGGAGAAAATAAGATAAAGAATATGTGCGATAAAATTATCAGGCTTGAAGTTTTCCTGAAATTAATGTAACGCTATCTTGCTAATCATCGAAACAAGCTCACCTTTAGCGAAAGGTTTTACAAGGAATTCATTCGCACCGGCTTTACGGAATTGCTGGATTTTTTCCTGGAGAAATTCACTGGATAAAATTACTATTGGGATTTTATTATCTTTTTCTTTTCGTACGTTCCGAACTATTTCTAGTCCTCTGTTCCAATAGTTGATTGCCACATCAAAGATAATCGCACTAAATATTTGTTCTTTAAATAGGTCGGAATTAAAATCCTGCGAGGGTAAAAGTTTCACTTCAAAGTTATCTTTTAAGAATGCTTTAATTAAAGGATAAGAATCACCGCTGTCATCAAGCATCAAAATTTTTGAGACACCATTACTTTTTTCGCTGGTAATTTTTGTTTTCCCCTTCTTCACAGATTTCGCAAGCGGTAATGTAAACGTGAATGTACTTCCTACACCTTTGATGCTATCTACAATAAGTGAGCCGCCCATTTTTTCAATATATCGTTTTGCAATTGCCAATCCCAAACCATTCCCTTCAAAGTTTCTTCCAATATCAAGTTCTTCCTGGCTGAATGGTCTGTAAATGTGGTCGAGATATTCAGGAGAAATTCCTACTCCGGTATCTTTTAATTTACAAACAGCCAATTCTCTTTCATTAAAAACTTCTACTTCAAATTCGATATAGCCTTGACGCGTAAACTTAATTGAGTTATCTGTTAAGTTATTTATAACGGTTTCCAACGATTGTTGATCAACTTCGACATAAATATTTTCATTAGTAATCTTTAATGTAAAATCAAGTTTCTTTTCGGCAGCTTTGATTTTGAATGGTTCTAAACAATTTTTAATAATGTGAATGAGATTTAAAGTTTCGAGATTAAGTTTATAATTCCCGGCTTCGATCTGAGCAAATTCAAGCATTTGTGTAATGCTTTTAAACAACCGTTCACTGCCTGTATAAAGATTATCGAGATAAACTTTATCCTCATTATTAATCTTATCCTTTAAATTTTCTTTAATTATAGTTGAGTAGCCAAGAATTATATTCAGAGGAGTTCTGAGTTCATGCGAAAGAACATTTAGAAATGTACTTTTTAATCTGTCAGCTTCTTTACTTGAGTCTCTGGCTTTTCTAACTTCTTCTTCTGCTAAAATAACGTCTGTCTGATCTTCGTGGAAAAAAACAATAAAAGTTTTATCATCAACATTCAGCGGAATGATGGTAGTTTTTAAAAATGGGATGGCTTTATCGGAACCTAATAATCTCGTATCAATATAATTCTGAATTGTTATGGATTTTTGTTGTTTACGAACAGCACTTATCTTTTTTACAACTTCTCTTTTATGAAGTTCCTTGTCGGTTGCGTACGAATACCCTTGCAGTTCATTAATTGAATAGCCCCATTTTTTTGAAAATGCTTTATTAATGAAAACAACAAAACCATTATCGTCAAATACTTCTACCGGGAATGGTAATGGATCATAGCAGAGTTCAAAATATTTTAGATTAAATGTATCCAAGACTAATTAACCGGCAAAGAAAAATGAATTAACGCGCCCTTTTCACTATTCAGTATTTTTATCTCACCCTTATGCTTATCTATAATATTTTTACAAAGAAATAAACCATACCCGCCGTTTGACAAGTTAAAAATAGCCGAAGGGTTGGCTTTAATTTTTTCAGAAAAACCGGGACCATCATCCTGAACTTCAACACAGTTACGATTGCCGTTAACAAATGAACGAATAGTTATAATTGAATTTCGGTTTGCATCAACTGCATTTGTTATCAGGTGAACAAGCAAATGCTGAATTTGCTCCGGATCGAAATTACATAACGGAAGCGGGTTAAGTTCAGTCTTAAATGTAACTGCGCTGAATTTTTTCAATGGCGAAAGATACTTGATTACTGATTGAATTGCTCTGTTCAAATCATTATTCTCTTTATTTAAATCGGTAACGGATGTTTCAAGTAAAACCTGAGCATACTTCTGAATATTACGGATACTATCAGCGGCTACCTTCGATTTAAGTTTTAGTCTGTCAAAAAGCAGATCATCCAAATGATTATTGTTCTCAAATTCAGTTTGGGATTTTTCTATTGTTCTGAGGAGACTTTCCGTTTCAAGCAGTGCAAGGTGAACTAAACCCTGCAAAGCTTGTCCTATCTCTGCATCAATTCCGGCTTTAAGAACACGTCTTTCAGCTTGAATAAGTTGAGCATTAGCTTCCTGCAGAGCGTTGTACGCATTCACCTGTCCATCATAAAGCTGAGCATTCCTGATTGCAGTTGCAGCTTGTCCAGCTAAAATTTCAAATGTGCCGGTAATCTCCCTGACTTTTATTTTATGAAGATGTTTACTATCAACATAAATTACCCCGATTTTCTTTTCATCTGTGATAAGAGGAGAACATAGTATTGTCTGTAATTCAAGTTTCAGGATACTTCTTGAAGGATCGTATTTTGCATCGCTCTGTGCACCTTCAATGAATCTTGATTGTCCATTATGAAAAACATCTTCAACAACTGTGTTACTGATTTCAAATAATTTTTTCGGCAGATTTTCATCGTGTTCATTCAATCCTAATTTAAATTCGAGTTCTTCATTTGTGTTCTGAAGAACAATAAAACCTCTCTCAGAATTTGTTAGCTTAATTGCATTTTTAAGTACGAGCTCCAGCACATCTTCTAAAATAAGAGACCTATTAATAGTATTGACTGTATTCAGAATAACTTCAAGATTTTTTAATCTTTCGGAAGATTCGGACTCACCTATTACAGTCTGAATTCTATCGTCAATATTTTTTTTGAAATCTGAAAATTTCATAAAAATGAAATAATTAATCTTTTAATAATTTGATTGAAAGAAACCACTCCCAATCCTGATAACCATCCCAGGTCCAAGCTTTTGCTATTCCTGCAGAAAAAGTTGATTCAAGATTATACCAATGTTTAAATTTTATATCCATCTGTGTTCCAACATCAAAGAGGTAATCTCCAAAATTTGATTGTGTAATCATACTTTGAGAATACACTGAAAAATCAAAATGATTAACAAATTGTTCTAACAGCAGCCAGCCTGAAGTTCTTATTGGTGGGAATGAATTCTCGAGCATTAACTTTCCAAATTTACTTGTAACAAGACTGTAAATTGGAATTCCGGGAAACCTGAAAATCCTTCTGAACTGTTTAACTTCGTCATTGTCAACTGGTCTATTTCCAAATCCACCAACATAAAACAAACTTTGCACAAGGTTTTCGTTCTCCTTGTTGTATCCACCTGCAATTTTTACGTGTAACACATTATGATGCCACAGCCAAGTGGAGAAATTACTTAATTCAATGTAAGAATTAATTGCAACTTCTGGTTGGTCAAAATTTGTACCGTATAGCCCAACAGTCCAGTTGAATTCGTTTCCGTATTCAAAATCAGAACTTCCAATACTTTTCCTCAGATTTTTGAAGTTCAGGTTTGTCGCCAGCACGGCAAAATCTGGTTGCGATACTTCTATCAGGTTGTCGTTTATATAGCGAACATCTCTGTAAAATGTAAGTGTTGTTGCCTGTTTAATTTTTGTTGGGTTATCATATTTCCAGAAGTAAGTATGTCCGAGTTTAATTTGAGTTCCCAAAGTTCCTCTTTTTCTCTTATTAAACAGATCAAAAAAGTCTGCGCCATTGTAAAGAACGTCTATATAAAATAGTTGCTTGTAATCGTACTTAAATCTTAAATGCCAAAGTGGATCGCTTGGCTTTTCATTTAATGGTGATACACCGGCTTCCATATAAAAATCGTGAATCAATAAGGGATCAGAAATTCTGGTAAATAAGCTGAATACCACTTGATTTTGAAATCCGCTGACAACAGGTATTATAGAATGGATGTGCAAATTTTCTAATCCATTGAAATTTTCTTCCGCAGAAAAATCCATGGGATTAATTGTTGTAGTATCACTGTACAAATTAAAGTTCTGTAATTGAGGATTGACATCAATAACTTTTTGACCGTAATAATTAATAGCAGGTAAATACGATGCCGGTTGGTTGGCGAACATCACAGGGATAAAACCATCGGTCGTAAATTGAAAAGCAAAAACTGAATCAGGAGAAATTTCAATAGGTTTGAACAGTCCGGTAATACAATGTGAAATTGCTTCAATTTTTCTTTGTCTCAAGTCATACCGATAAATATTAGACACACCATTTGTATATGCGTTCCAATATAAAATATTTCCATCTCTGCTCCATGATGGATTTTCGGGAGAACCGCTGTTAGAAATAATATCATATTTAAGCCTTGAATTTTTAAGCAGACTTTCAGATTCAAGAATTATTATTGATTGTTGACCTGAAGGTCTTTTCAATGTTGCTGCTAAAATTTTTCCGTTATCCTCAATAGAGAGATTAAATATTTCTTCACCGAGATCGAATGTAACTAAACGTTGAATTTCTTTATATGGATATGGTGAATAAACTAAAGTTGCATAACCAGATTCGTGTTGTATTCCCCATAAATCATGTGTTACCGGTGAAACAGCCAGATCACCAACTCTTACATCCTCAAAAAGTATTTTCTCATCGCCAGTTTCCAGATGATACGCCCAGATATCCCTGAACAACTGATTATTATTTGTAGTATAAAATAATAATCCGTTAACTTCATCAAGAGCTATTGAAGAAACCTGAATCATGCTTGGCGTTTCAATAGAGCCGAGTTTTATTGATACACCTGATGATAATTTTAATGATTGAAGTGAATTTAATTCGTGCGATCTGTGGTAAACATAAAACACTGATTGAGTCGGACTATCATAACAGGGACGTGAAACCCAGCCAAAGTTTTCCTTACTTAATATTCTTAAATCGGTTTGTTCAGCTTGTTCCAAAATTTTGATGTTATTTTGCTGAAATTCTTTTTCATAGGTAAGAAAATCATACCATGCATCTTCAAAATCTTTGTTAAATATCTTTTTAAACTTTCCCTCAAAACCACTATAAGCATCTCCATCTTTAGTTCTAAACCAGTCAAGAAGTTTTTCATTTCCATATATGATTGACAGGTATGCTACAAACCTGCCGCCATAAATGTAGTGGATGTTTTCCAGAAGAATTGAATTATGACTTAGTAATGTTTCAAGATCCAGTTGCGATGGCAAAGCCTCTTTTTCTAAGAAAAAACTTCTGAAATACATTTCATCAAAACTGCCGAGCACACGACCATATCCTCCGCTTAACCAGGTTTCTAAATAAACAGCTATACCTTCCTGGTGCCATCTTGGTGAATATCTATTATAGTTTGAAAGGAGTCCATAAAAAACAGACAAAGGTTGAGTTTTTTCGGGAGGAACTTTTCCGAATACTGATCTGCAAAATTTTTCAAAACCAATTTCCGCATCATTTACAATAACATGAACAAGTTCGTGACTTAAAAGCCATTGTATTCTTTCATTATATGGAATAACTTCATATCCTGGTTCCATAGGTTCAATTTCAAGTCTGATAAAATTCTGTGGAGTAGTGCTTGTTGCTGCAAATCCATAATCACTTACATCATAGGTGTTAATAATAATTTTATCTTTAGGCGTATAGTTAAATAATATTGATAATGGTTTGAAAGCTCTTTCTGCACTTTCCAAAACGTGATTGACCAAATGCGAATGATAATCTTTGTATATTACAACAAAGTGTTCACTTTCCCGCTCGAGCCAGGAAGAAGATTCTCTTTCAAATAAATGAACGACTAATTCGTGTTCGTTATCAAGATTAAAATATTCTGCTGTAATCTCCTGCTTTTTCTTTTTAATTCTAACTTCAACATTGCCATCTGTGTTGAACACATTAATACTTTTTAGATAGCCAACAGGTACTAAATTTTCAAAACTATTGCCAAAAGTTGAAGAATTTTTTATCACAACAGAAACTGATGTGGAATCCTCCATTCTTACAAATGAATTAATTTTAAGATTTCCTTTTATAGTAATATAAGTTCCTTTGGGTGTATGCTTTATTGTAATGCTATTAATTTCCGTGAAATCATTCTGTTCTTTGGGCAGTACAATTATTTTACCCGGACTAATAATCGCAAGCGATTTTAAGCAGTATTTATTTAACAGTTCTATCGTTTCTTTCAATGGAACAAACATTAAATCATCAACTAAATGTGAGGAAGTGGGAAACTGATATATGATTGATTTGCCTGTTGATTTAGAAATAATTACGACATAAGGGTTTTTACTGGTGAATCTCAATAAAAAATTTTCGATATCTAATTCGATAACATTATTAGAATCCGAAACTTTTTCTTTTAACTTCAATCCTTCAGCAAAATGTTTAAGAGATACATAGATCGTTCCCTGATGATTGTAGGATGGGATCTGGTAATTAATTTCGTCCTCAATTAGTGTAACTCTATTAATTTCCTGTGAATAGATGACTGTTGAAAAAAAAATCAACAGGAGAGATATTTTAAGCATATTATAAGTAAGCAGGTGATTCGTTTTGTTTTACAGCAAAATTGATTACTCAATAAACAAAAAATTGACACTTACGACCATTCGCAAATTGCTATTGAAAAATAACAACTTACATCAAATAATAAAAAAGCCTTCAATAAAGATTGAAGGCTTAACAAAGTATACTTTGGAGAACTAATTCATTCTACCTTACCCAGCCGTACTTGCTGCCGAGTTCATCAAGTTGTGAACCTGATCTTACCCAGCCGTACTTGCTGCCGAGTTCATCAAGTTGTGAACCTGATCTTACCCAGCCGTACTTGCTGCCGAGTTCGTCAAGTTGTGAACCTGATCTTACCCAGCCGTATTTCGCACCGAGTTCATCAAGCTGTGAAC
>WBZO01000399.1_pt1 | contig 95517 bp, 98 predicted proteins | sample 5204261 | NCBI WGS metagenome assembly WBZO01 (sample SAMN12412400, study PRJNA552823) | activated sludge metagenome | isolation source: activated sludge from anammox sidestream of wastewater treatment plant... | place: USA: North Carolina | collected 2017-09 | reverse complement strand
TCGCCATCCCCTTGTCGCTCGAAATCTTCGTCAGCGCGCTCGTCAAGGTCGTCTTGCCGTGGTCCACGTGCCCGATCGTCCCAATGTTCACGTGCGGCTTCTTTCGCTCAAATTTCGCCTTCGCCATGCCTCACTCCTCCCCCATCATCCTCACAACGACTGTCATTCGCCTCGATTCTTAGCAATGATGGCTTCCGCTATCTGCTTCGGCACCTGATCGTAGCGATCAAACTCCATGCTGTACGTGGCACGCCCCTGAGTCCGCGACCGAAGGTCCGTGGCGTACCCGAACATTTCGGCCAGCGGAACCGCCGCCTCGATGGCCTGGGATCCGGCCCGAACCTTGATCCCCTGCACCTTGCCGCGCCGTCCATTCAGGTTGCCGATCACATCACCCATAAATTCCTGCGGGACGAGCACCTCAACCTTCATGATCGGCTCGAGCAACACGGCATCGGCCTTTCGGCAGGCCTCCTGGAAGCCCATCGAGGCCGCAATTTTAAACGCCATCTCGCTCGAATCGACATCGTGGTACGAGCCGTCGATGACCGTCACCCGAACATCCCGCATGGGATAGCCGGCGAGGACGCCCGTTTCCATCCGCTCCCGGACTCCCTTTTCGATCGCGGGGATGTATTCCTTGGGGACGGCGCCGCCGACGATCTTGTTGACGAACTCCAGCCCCTTGCCCGGCTCGGACGGCTCCACCGTCAGGACCACATGGCCGTACTGCCCTCGACCGCCGGTCTGCTTGATATATTTCCCCTCGGCTTCGGCCTGGCGCTTGATAGTCTCCCGATAGGCCACTTCAGGCTTTCCGACATTGGCCTCGACCTTAAACTCGCGCAGCAATCGATCCACGATGATCTCAAGATGCAATTCGCCCATTCCCGAGATAATGGTCTGCCCGGTCTCCTCGTCCGTCTTCACGCGGAAGGAAGGATCTTCCTGCGCCAGCTTTTGGAGCGAGAACCCCAACTTCTCCTGATCCGGCTTGGTCTTGGGCTCGATCGCCATCGCGATAACCGGCTCAGGAAATTTCATGACCTCAAGGAGGATCGGCTGTTTCTCATCACAGAGCGTATCCCCGGTCCCGGCGCTTCGGAGACCGACCGCCGCCGCAATATCGCCAGCATAGACGGTGTCGATCTCCTCACGCTTGTTGGCGTGCATCTTCAAAAGCCGGCCGACGCGCTCCTTGGTGCCCTTGGTCTGATTGAGCACCGCGGTGCCGGTCTTCAACATGCCGGAATACACCCGGAAGAAGGTCAACTGTCCGGCAAACGGATCCGTCATGATCTTGAACGCCAGCGCGGAGAACGCCTCGTCATCGGCCGTGCGCCTGGTCAGCTCCTTGCCGGAATTCGGGTCCACGCCCGCGACCGGCGGAATATCCAACGGAGAAGGCAAATATTCGACCACCGCGTCGAGGAGCTGCTGGACGCCCTTGTTCTTGAACGCCGACCCGCAGAGCACCGGCACAGCCTTCATCGTGACGGCCCCGGCCCGAATGGCGCGGATGATTTCTTCTTCGGTCAGCGGCTGGCCGTTGAGATATTTTTCAAGCACCTGTTCATCATGCTCGGCCACGGCCTCCAGCATCTTTTCACGGTACTGCTGGGCCTGCTCCAACAAGTTCGCCGGGATCTCTCTCACTTCATACTTGGCCCCCAGCGTCTCGTCGTCGTAATAAAAGGCCTTCATTTTGACCAGGTCGATGGTGCCGCGGAATTCGGCCTCCCGCCCGATAGGAATCTGGATCGGCACGGGATTGGCGCCCAGACGATCGATGATGGACTGGACGCTGGCATAGAAATCTGCCCCGACCCGGTCCATCTTGTTCATGAACGCGATCCGCGGCACCCGATATTTGTCGGCCTGCCGCCAAACGGTTTCCGATTGCGGCTCGACGCCCTGCACCGAATCAAACACCGCCACCGCGCCGTCCAACACGCGGAGCGACCGCTCCACTTCGATCGTGAAATCCACGTGACCCGGCGTGTCGATGATATTGATCCGGTGGTCGCGCCAAAAACAGGTGGTCGCCGCGGCCGTGATCGTAATGCCGCGCTCCCGCTCCTGCTCCATCCAGTCCATGGTCGCGGCGCCTTCGTGCACCTCGCCGATCTTGTGCGACACGCCCGTATAGTACAGAATGCGCTCGGTCGTGGTCGTCTTCCCCGCATCGATATGCGCCATGATGCCGATATTTCTGGTCCGCTCAAGCGGTGTCTGTCGAGCCACGGACAATCTCCTCGGTCACACGAACGATCACAACAAAACAACGATGCCGCCGAATTGCTTCAGCAGAACGACGATGCGGTCTTGTGCAGGTCTCTACCAGCGGTAGTGAGCAAAGGCCTTGTTCGCCTCTGCCATACGGTGGACATCCTCTCGCTTCTTCACCGCGGCGCCGGTATTGTTGGCGGCGTCTATCAGCTCAGCCGCGAGCTTGTCGACCATGCTCTTGCCCGAGCGCGTTCGTGCATACTCGGCAATCCACCGGAGGGCCAGGGACAAACGACGGGTAGGACGAATCTCGACAGGAACCTGGTACGAGGCACCACCCACACGCCGAGACTTCACTTCAACCACGGGCTTGACGTTATCCACCGCCGCACGGAAGACCTTCATCGGGTCGCCGTTGGTCTTTTGCTGAATCAATTCAAACGCGCCGTAACAAATTTGCTCCGCCGTGCTCTTCTTCCCGCGCGACATGAGCACATTGACGAACTTACCCACAAGACGGTCCCCGAATTTGGGATCAGGCAGCGTCTCTCTTAACGAAACTTGTCCACCACGAGGCATCGGCGAAAATCCTCACGAAAAAGTTCACAACCCGCGAACCGGCGGGTGACGGCCTTAATGATTCCCTACTTCGGACGCTTCGCGCCGTACTTCGACCGCCCCTGCTTGCGGCCGGCCACCCCGACGGCGTCCAGCGTGCCGCGAACAATGTGGTACCGCACGCCGGGCAAGTCCTTCACACGACCGCCGCGCACCAGCACGATCGAATGCTCTTGCAAATTGTGCCCGACGCCGGGAATGTAGGTCGTGACCTCGATTCCATTGGTCAGTCGCACCCTGGCGACCTTGCGGAGAGCGGAGTTCGGCTTTTTGGGAGTCGTGGTATAGACGCGGAGACAGACGCCCCGCTTCTGAGGGCAGCGCTTGAGCGCAGGACTTTTCGTCTTGCTCCGGACCAAGCGTCTCCCGCGCCGGACTAATTGATTGATCGTGGGCATGGTGTCAGAAAATTTCCTTCTTGAATGGCGCGTTTCCGGACAACGCCGGCTCCGCAACAAAATTCATATGCAAAGCCGGCGGATTATAATGATCTCGCTTGCCTCTGTCAAGGCCTCCGCGGCGACGCGATGGCCTTTCGCCCCCTCAGCCCTCGTTGTCACCGGCCGATGCGCTTCCTTCCGTCGCGCCAACCGGCACGGCCGCAGGAGGAGCCAATTCTTCCTCTCTCTTCGGGCTGATGACGAAGGTATCGCGGTATTCCGCAAACCCGGTACCGGCCGGAATCAGCCGGCCGACGATCACATTTTCCTTGAGCCCCCAGAGACGATCATCCTTGCCGTTGATCGCCGCTTCCGTCAGCACGCGCGTCGTCTCCTGGAACGACGCGGCCGACACAAAGCTCTCGGTGGTGAGGGCCGCCTTCGTGATGCCGAGCAGGACCGGCTTGCCGAGGGCGGGACGGCCGTTTTTCTGCAATACCTTTTCATTCTCGGCCTCGAAGGCGAATTTGCTGACCTGGCTGCCCGGCAAGAACTCCGTGTCGCCGGGATCTTCGATCCGCACCTTGCGCAGCATTTGCCGCACGATGATCTCGATGTGCTTGTCGTTGATCGAGACTCCCTGGAGCCGATAGACATCCTGCACTTCGTCCACGAGATATTTTTGCAGCTCCTTGGGACCCAGCACGTCCAGAATGTCGTGGGGATTGGCCGAGCCGTCCATCAAAGGCTCGCCGGCCCGCACCCAATCGCCCTCATGCACGTTGACGTGCTTGCCCTTCGGAATGAAGTACTCCTTCTGATCGCCCATCTTGTTATCCACGACCACCTTCCGCATGCCCTTGACGAATCCGCCGAAGGAGACCTCGCCGTCGATCTCGCTAATCACGGCATGTTCTTTCGGCTTCCTGGCCTCGAACAATTCCGCCACGCGAGGCAGACCGCCGGTGATGTCCTTGGTCTTGGTCGTTTCGCGCGGAATCTTCGCCAGCACGTCGCCGGGCTGCACGGTCGCACCCTTCTCGACCAGGATGTGGGCGCCAACTGGAAGCAGGTAGCGGGCGACGCCCGTCGCGCCGGACACCTTGGCCGTCTTGCCGTGCTCGTCCTTGATGGACACGCGGGGCCGGAGGTTGGCGCCCGTATGCTCGATCACGACTTTTCTCGACAGTCCGGTGACTTCGTCGACGTCTTCTTTCATGGTCACGCCTTCGACGATGTCGCCGTACGCCACGCGGCCGCCCACCTCGGTCAGAATCAGCAGCGAATAGGGATCCCATTCGACCAGTTTCTGCCCGACCGTGACGGGACCGCCGTCCTTGATCTTGATCTTGGCGCCGTACACCACCGGATATTTTTCACGCTCCCGGCCGGTGTCGTCCACGATCGCGATCTTCGCGTTTCGGCTCATCACCACCCAGTCGCCTTCCTTGTTTTTCACGGCAACATTGTGATTGTGAACGTCGGCTCCCTTCTTGGCGTCGAAGCTCAGGTACTTGATGTGGCCGCCGTGCTTGGCTTCCAAGACGGTCTGCTCGACCACCTTGCTCGCCGTGCCGCCGATGTGGAAGGTGCGCATCGTCAACTGCGTGCCGGGCTCGCCGATGGACTGGGCGGCAATGACCCCGACCGGCTCGCCACGCTCCACCAATCGGCCGCGGGCCAGATCCCGTCCGTAGCAACGCTTGCAAACGCCGCGCGGCGTCTGACAGGTCAGCACGGATCGAATTTTCACCCGGTCCAACCCAGCCTCGACGACCGCCTTGGCGCGCTCTTCGTCGATCTCTTCGTTCAACCCGACGATGACCTCGCCGGTCACCGGATCGCGAATGTCCTCCCCGGCCAGACGGCCGAGAATCCGCTCTTCCAACGGCTCGATGACTTCGCCGCCTTCGACCAGGGCCGTGACCATGATGCCGTCGGTGGTGCCGCAATCGTCCTCCGACACGATGACGTCCTGCGCGACATCCACCAGGCGGCGCGTCAGGTATCCCGAATTGGCGGTCTTCAGCGCGGTGTCGGCCAGACCCTTGCGGGCCCCGTGGGTCGAGATGAAGTACTGCAACACCGTCAGCCCTTCCCGGAAATTGGCGGTGATGGGCGTCTCGATGATTTCGCCGGACGGCTTGGCCATCAGTCCGCGCATGCCGCCCAACTGGCGGATCTGTTGCGCGCTGCCCCGCGCCCCGGAGTCGGCCATCATGAAGATCGGATTGAAGGCTTCGGGCCGCTTGGGATCGCCCCCGCCGCCCAACTCCTTCATCATCTCGCCCGCCACCTGCTCCGTGACATGCGCCCAGATGTCGATCACCTTGTTGTAACGCTCGCCGTTGGTGATCAATCCGTCGCTGTATTGCCGCTCGATCTCGTTCACCTCGTGCTGGGCCTTGCCGATCAGCTCTTCCTTTCGCGTCGGAATATGCATATTGTCGATGCAGATCGACACGCCGGCCTTGGTGGCATAGTGGAAGCCCGTCGCCTTGATCTTGTCCAGGAACATGACCGTTTCCTTGTGCCCGGCCTGCCGGTAGACCGCGTCGATCAGCCTGGTCATTTCCTTCTTCGTCATCAACTGATTGGCGAAACTGAACGGCAGCGAGGCCGGCAGAATCTCGCTCAGCAACACGCGCCCGACGGTGGTCTGCACGAGATTGCCTTTGATGCGCACCTTGATGCGCGCATGCTCCTCGATCTCCCGCGCATCGTACGCAATCCGGACCTCTTCCGGGGACGCGAAGATCTTGCCTTCTCCTCGCGCCCCGGCCCGTTCCTTGGTCAGCCAATAGCAACCCAACACCATGTCCTGCGAGGGCACCGCGATCGGCTTCCCGCTCGCGGGGGACAGGATGTTGTTGATCGACATCATCAGGACGCGCGCTTCGATCTGCGCCTCCACCGACAGCGGCACGTGCACGGCCATCTGGTCGCCGTCAAAGTCCGCGTTGAAGGCCGCGCAGACCAACGGATGCAGCCGGATCGCCTTGCCCTCGACCAGCACGGGATCGAACGCCTGAATGCCGAGCCGGTGCAGCGTGGGCGCGCGGTTCAGCAGCACAGGATGCTCCCGAATCACCTCGTCCAGCACGTCCCACACCTCGGGACGCTCTTTCTCGACCAGCCGCTTCGCGCTCTTGATCGTGGTCGCCGCGCCGCGCTCCTCCAGCTTGTGGAAGATGAACGGCTTGAACAGCTCCAGCGCCATTTTCTTGGGCAAGCCGCACTGGTTGAGCCGCAGTTCCGGTCCCACCACGATCACCGTCCGGCCCGAGTAGTCCACCCGCTTGCCCAGGAGGTTCTGCCGGAAGCGCCCCTGCTTCCCCTTGAGCATGTCGCTCAAGGACTTGAGCGGCCGCTTGTTGGGGCCACGGATCGCGCGCCCGCGCCGCCCGTTGTCGAACAGGGCGTCCACGGCTTCTTGCAACATGCGCATTTCGTTCCGGATGATCACGCCCGGCGCCTTCAGCTCGATCAGCCGCTTGAGCCGGTTGTTGCGGTTGATCACCCGGCGATAGAGATCGTTCAGGTCCGACGTCGCGAACCGCCCGCCGTCCAGCGGGACCAGCGGCCGCAGCTCCGGCGGCAGCACCGGGATAACGTCCATGATCATCCATTCGGGCTTGTTGCCCGAGCGGCGGAAGGCCTCCAGCACTTTCAGCCGCTTCGCATATTTCTTTTTCACCGCCGCGGACGTCGTCGTGCGCGCCTTCGCGTGCATGTCGTCCCACAGCACGTTGATATCGACGCGGCGGAGCAACTCGCGGATCGCCTCGGCGCCGATGCCGACCTTGAAGGCTCCGGTTCCATATTCGGCTTGCAGCGCCCGCAGCTTGTCCTCGGACACCAATTCCTTCTCGCTCAAATTCGTCGTCCCGGGATCGATGACGACATAACTTTCGAAGTAGAGAATTTTCTCGAGCGACTTCAGGCTCATGTCCAGCAACGTCCCGATGCGGCTGGGCACGCCCTTCAGGAACCAGATGTGCGCCACGGGCGCGGCCAGCTCGATATGTCCCATCCGCTCCCGGCGGACCTTGGACTGAATCACCTCCACGCCGCACTTATCGCAGACGATCCCGCGGTGCTTCATCCGCTTGTATTTGCCGCAGTTGCACTCCCAATCTTTCGTCGGTCCGAAGATCTTGGCGCAGAAGAGCCCGTCTTTCTCCGGCTTGAATGAACGGTAATTGATCGTCTCCGGCTTCTTCACTTCCCCGTAGGACCATGAGCGGATCTTTTCCGGAGAAGAGACACGAATGCGGATCGAGTCAAACGACACACTGTCTCGAGGTTTCTCAAACAGTGTATATACGCCTTCCAAGGTAGGTCCCCCTTGTCAGATGGTGAACTGCTCAACGCCGGCGCGGCCGACATTGGGCGTGATGCCGCGCCGATTGTTGATTCTGTCTCATGACCCGACTCGAACGCTCCAGACGCTCATGGAACGGCTCAGTCCTGCGACTTCACCAGCTCCACGTCCAATCCCAAACTCTGCAATTCTTTCACCAGCACGTTGAAGGACTCCGGCAAGCCCGGCTCCAAATATGGCTCGCCCTTCACAATCGCTTCATACATCCGCGAGCGGCCCGGCACGTCGTCCGACTTGACCGTCAAGAATTCCTGCAGCGTGGAGGCGGCCCCGTAGGCCTGCAGAGCCCAGACTTCCATCTCGCCCAGCCGCTGGCCGCCGAATTGGGCCTTGCCGCCCAACGGCTGCTGCGTCACCAGTGAGTACGGGCCGATGGACCGCGCGTGGATCTTGTCGTCCACCAGGTGGTGGAGTTTCAGCATATACATGTGCCCGACCGTCACCGTGCTGTCGAACTTCTCTCCAGTCCGACCGTCGTAGAGCACCGTTTGCCCGCTGGCCGGCAGGCCCGCCTTCTTGAGCAGGTCCTTGATCTCCCGCTCCGAGGCCCCGTCGAAGACCGGGCTGGCCACGTGCAGGCCGAGGACCTTAGCCGCCCACCCGAGATGGGTCTCCAAAATTTGGCCGACGTTCATCCGGGAGGGCACGCCGAGCGGATTCAGCACGATATCGACCGGCGTGCCGTCGGGCAAGTACGGCATGTCTTCCTCCGGCATCACGCGGGAGACGACGCCCTTGTTTCCATGGCGGCCGGCCATCTTGTCGCCCACCTGAATCTTGCGCTTCATCGCGATGTGGACCTTGACCAGCTTCAGGACGCCGGGCGGCAGTTCGTCGCCCCGTTTCAGGCGGCCGACTTTTTCATCGTACATCGTCTGCAGGATCTCGATCTGTTCCTTGGCCCGCCGCTCGATCTCGTCCAGCTCCTGCTGTTCTTCCGGGTCAGCGAGAATGGTATGGCGCAGCTCGTCGTCCGACAATTGCCGCAGCACGTCCGCCGTGAGCTTGCCCTTTTTCTTCAGGACGACCTCGCCCGAATCTGGGTCCATGATGTCCCGGCCGACCACGCGTCCCAGCATGAACTTCCGGATCTTCTTGATCTTCTCTTCTTCGATGATCCGGATTTCGTCCTGGTGGTCGCGCTGCAGCTTCATTGCGTCTTCGCTTTCGATGCTCCGCGACCGTTCGTCCTTGTCGAGCCCCTTGCGCGAGAAGATCTTCACATCAACCACGATGCCTTCCACCCCAGGCGGCACCGTCAGCGACGTGTCCTTCACATCCCCGGCCTTCTCACCGAAGATCGCGCGCAACAGCTTCTCTTCCGGGGTCAGTTGCGTCTCGCCCTTCGGCGTGACCTTGCCGACCAGGATATCGCCCGGCTTGACCTCGGCGCCGATCCGGATGATCCCGCTCTCGTCCAGGTTCCGGAGGGCTTCCTCGCCCACGTTGGGGATGTCCCGCGTGATCTCTTCCTTCCCCAACTTGGTGTCCCGCGCCTCGACTTCGAACTCCTCGATATGAATGGACGTGAACACGTCCTCGCGGACCACCCGCTCGCTGAGCAGGATCGCGTCCTCGAAGTTGTATCCGCCCCACGGCATGAAGGCGACCAGCACGTTCTTTCCGAGCGCCAGCTCGCCGCGATCGATCGCAGGCCCGTCCGCCAGCACTTGCCCCTTTTTCACCGGCTGACCCAGCCGAACGACCGGCATCTGATTGATGCAGGTGTTCTGGTTCGAACGCTGGAACTTCACGAGGTCGTAGACATCCAGGCCGGTGTCGCCCTTCTTGCGGACGTCTTTCCCCACGTCCGCACGGACGACGATTCTCGTCGCATCCACGCTCTCAACCACCCCGGCGCGCTTGGCCAGGACCACGTAGCCGGAATCACGCGCGACCACGGCTTCCATCCCGGTCCCCACCAGAGGACTTTCGGTCTTGAGCAGCGGCACGGCCTGCCGTTGCATGTTGGAACCCATCAAGGCGCGGTTCGCGTCGTCGTGCTCAAGAAACGGCACCATGGCCGTCGCCACGCTCACGACTTGCTTGGGCGACACGTCCATATATTCCACACGGTCCGGTCCGGTCATGACGAAATCGCCGGCGGAGCGGGCGGTGATCGTCTCCGAGACCAATTTCCCGTGCGAATCGACTGCGGAATTGGCCTGCGCGACCACGTACCGGTCTCCCTCGATCGCCGAGAGATACTCGATTTCATCGGTGACCCGCCCCTTGACCACCTTGCGATAGGGCGCTTCGATGAAGCCGAACTCGTTGATCCGCGCGTAGGTGGCGAGCGAGGTGATCAGGCCGATGTTCGGGCCTTCCGGCGTCTCGATCGGGCAAATGCGGCTGTAGTGCGACGGGTGCACGTCGCGCACTTCGAACCCGGCCCGTTCCCGAGTCAACCCCCCGGGCCCCAGCGCGGACAGGCGCCGCTTGTGGGTGATTTCCGCCAGCGGGTTCGTTTGATCCATGAACTGGGACAACTGGCTGCTGCTGAAGAATTCCTTGATCGCCGCCACGACCGGCTTGGCGTTGATCAGATCGTGCGGCAGCACCGTCTCCATATCGAGCAGGTTCATCCGCTCCTTGATGCTCCGCTCCATGCGCACGAGGCCGAGCCGCACCTGGTTTTCGAGCAGCTCGCCGACCGACCGCACCCGCCGGTTCCCCAAATGGTCGATGTCGTCGACTTCGCCCTTGCCCATCTTGAGGTTGACCAAATAGCGGATGACTTCGACGATATCTTCTTTGGTCAGCGTGCGTTGCTCGAGCGGCAGATCGAGCCCGAGCTTCTTGTTCAGCTTGAGCCGTCCGACCGGAGACAGATCATACCGCTTGGCGCTTTGAAACAGGTTTTCGAACAACGCCTTGGCGGTCTCGATGGACGGCGTTTCGCCCGGCCGCAGCCGCTTGTAGATCTCGACCATGGCCTCTTCCTTCGAGTTGGTCCGCTCCATCTCAAGCGTATCCAAAATCACCGGCGTGGCGGTCGCCTGGTCGAGATAGATCACCTTGAAGGCCTCGGCCTGGCTCTCCACCACCTTCTCGAGAATCTCCGCCGTCAGGCGTTGATTCTTCTCCGCCAACTTCTCCTTGGTTCGCGGATTGATGATCTCGCTCAGGACGGCACGTCCGACCAACTCGGCCGGAGCCACCGGGATCTCCTTGATCCCCGCCGCCTTCAGCTTGTTGATCATGACCTTCGAGAGCTTGGCCCCTTCCCGCACCAGCACTTCCTTGCTGCCCTTCTCCGTCAACTCGGTGGATGACTTAAGACCGTGGTGGATCTCCGGGTCGAGCTTGCGGTACAGCTTGCCCTGCGAGACATGGACCTCCTCGACGGGATAGTACATCTTGAGGAGATCGTCGCTGGAAAACCCGAAGGCCTTCAGCAGGATCGTGACCGGCATCTTGCGCCGGCGGTCGATCCGGACGTACAGGATATCCCGCGCGTCGAACTCGAAATCGAGCCATGACCCGCGGTAGGGAATGATGCGCGCGGAATACAGCACCTTCCCGCTCGCGTGCGTCCGCCCCTTGTCATGGGTGAACGAGGCTCCGGGAGACCGGTGCAACTGGCTGACGACGACGCGCTCGGTGCCGTTGATGATGAAGGTGCCGCGCTCGGTCATCAGGGGCAGTTCGCCAACATAGACTTCCTGTTCCCGCACGTCGAGCACCTTGCGCTTCGGACCCTTGTCCTCCTTGTCGAACACGACCAACCGCACGCGCAGCTTCAAGGGCACCGCATAGGTCATCCCCTGCTCAAGACATTCCCGGACGTCGTACTTCGGCGTCCCGAGCGCGTAGCTCGTGAATTCGAGCACGGCGGTATTGTTGTAGTCGGCGATCGGAAAGACGCTGGCCAGCGCGGCCTGCAACCCCCGATCGTCTCGACGCTCGGGCTCTTTTTCCATTTGGAGGAACTGCTCATACGAACGCCGCTGGATCTCGATCAGATCCGGGATCTCGATGCTCGTCTGAATCCTGGAAAAATCTTTCCGAGGGACCAACTCAACCCCACTCGTTTCCGGCATGCGTGTCGCTCCTTTGTCTCGATCCGTCCCACATCCCGGCCCCGCGGCTGCGCGTGGAGCACGGGTCAAGCCCACAGACTCGCGTGATTACTTGATCTCGACCTTCGCGCCCGCCTCTTCCAGCTTCTTCTTCATGCTGTCCGCTTCTTCTTTCGCCACGCCGGTCTTCACGGGCTTCGGCGCGCCTTCGACCAGATCCTTGGCTTCCTTCAAGCCCAGGCTCGTGAGTTCCCGCACAACCTTGATGATCTGAATCTTCTTGTCCGCCGCCGCGCTGGCGAGAATGACGTCGAACGAGGTCTTTTCTTCGGCCGGCGCCGCCGCTGCGGCCCCCGCCCCGCCGGCCGCGGCCACCGCCACCGGCGCCGCCGCGGTCACGCCGAAGCGCGACTCCAATCCCTTGACGAGTTCGGCGAGTTCCAGCACGCTCATGCCCTCGATCGCCTTGATGAAATCTTCCTGAGACAGCTTTCCTTCCGCAGTAGGCATCGTTCCCTCCCCTTTCTTGGTGTCCTGAATCGCGCTCAACACATAGACGAATTTCCTCACCACCCCGCTCAACACATAAACCAAATTCCGCGCCGGCCCCTGCATCGCGGAAAGCAGCATCGCCAGCAGCACGTCCTTCTTCGGCAGCCTGGCCACGTCGTGGATCTGGGCCGCCTGAAGCAGCTTGCCCTCCAGCACCCCGAGCAGGATCTTCAGTTTCTCGTCGCGCTTCTCCGTCCCGACAAATTCCCTCAGCACCTTGGCCGGGCTGACCGGGTCGTCATAGCCCAGAACCACCGCCGCCGGCCCCTTGAAATGAGACCGGAGCGGCGCGACCTCCGTGCCCTCCGAGGCCCGCGCGGCCAGGGTGTTCTTCACGACCTTGTATTCCGCCTTCACCCCGCGGAGCTGTTTGCGCAGCTCGGTCAGGTGCGCGACCGGCATGCCGGTGCATTCCGTCAGGATCGCCAGTCGAGCCCGCTTGAACTTGTCATTCAGTTCGGCAACCGCGACCGCCTTCTCTTCCCGTTTCATGATCGTCCTCTTCCGTTAAGCGTCACGACTCGCTCACGCCCATTGCTTCGCCAGCGCAACGGCATCCAGCCTGATGCCGGGCCCCATGGTGCTTGAGATGGTGGCGGTCTTGAGATAGCGCCCCTTGCAGGAGGCGGGCTTGGCCTTGACGACCGATTCCAGCACCGCCTGGGCGTTCTCCAACAGCCGCGAGGCTTCGAAGGAGACCTTGCCCACCGGCACGTGCACGATGCCGGCCTTATCGAGCTTGTATTCGACGCGCCCCTTCCGAATTTCACCGATGGCCTTCGCGACCTCAAACGTCACCGTGCCGGTCTTCGGATTGGGCATGAGCCCCCGCGGGCCGAGCACCTTCCCGAGCTTGCCCACCGCGCCCATGAGATCCGGGGTCGCAATCGCGCAATCGAATTCCATCCACCCGCCCTTGACCTTCTCCATCAGATCGTCAGCCCCGACATAATCGGCGCCGGCTTGCCTGGCCTCCTGCTCCTTCTCGCCCTTGGCAAAGACCAGGATGCGGATCTGCTTGCCGGAGCCATGCGGCAGCAGGGTTGTACCCCGGACCATCTGATCGGAGCGCTTGGGATCCACGCCGAGCCGGAGCGCGAGATCGACGGTTTCATCGAATTTGGCGTAGGCCGCCTGCTTGACCAGTTCGACGGCGTCCTTGAGCGGATAGGCTCGCGGCTCCACCTTCTTCAAAGCCGCCTGCATTTTCTTTCCCATGACCAACTCCTCGCGCGAATCGTTATGCCGCTGCTTACTGGATGACGATGCCCATGCTGCGGGCCGTCCCCGCGATAATGTTCATGGCGCCCTCGACATCGGCCGCATTCAAATCGGCCATTTTCTTCTTGGCGATTTCCTGAAGCTGGGCCTGCGTAATCTTGCCCACCTTGTCCTTTTGGGGCACGCCGGATCCCTTGATGATGCCTGCCGCCTTCTTCAACAGGTCCGATGCCGGCGGCGTCTTGCAGATGAACGTGAAACTGCGATCCTTGTACACGGTGATGATGACCGGGATGATGCTGTCCCCGTCCTTTTGAGTCTTGGCGTTGAACTGCTTGCAGAACTCCATGATGTTCACGCCATGCTGACCCAAGGACGGCCCCACCGGAGGAGCGGGATTCGCCTTGCCGGCCGGGATTTGCAATTTGATCTGCGCCGAAACTTCCTTCGCCATGCGCTACTCCTCTGAATGTAGAATGATGAATGTTAAATGGTGAGTCGTCTCGGTCGTCCGTTCATTTCACATTCAACATTCGCCATTGCAAATGGCTAGATTCGTTCCACCTGCAAAAATCCCAGCTCAACCGGGGTGGACCGCCCGAAAATGCTCACCATCAGCTTGACCCGGTTATGCACCTGATCCACGTCTTCCACGGCGCCGTTAAACCCCAAAAAGGGCCCGTCGATGATGCGCACGTTATCGCCCTTGACGAAGCGGATCTGCTCCCGCGGCCGCGCCGTGCCGGAATCAATTTGCTTCAGGAGCGATTCGACCTCTTCCTGAGACAGCGGGGTCGGTTGCGCGCCGCCGCCCACAAACCCCGTGACCTTCGGCGTCTCCTTGATCATCTGCAGCGTTTCATCCGTCAGCGGCGTTTCCAATTCGACCAAAACATAGCCCGGAAAAAACTTTCGCTTGGACGTGCGCCGCTTCCCGTCCTTGATCTCGATGACGTCTTCCGTCGGCACGAGGACTTGCCCCATCCTGTCGGTCATGCCCATCTGGCCGGCCCGCTCGATGAGACTGGCCTTGACCCGACCTTCAAAGCCGGCATAGGTATGGATCACATACCATTGCTTGGGCGTCGTCGCGGTTTCTTGTTCACTCATGGCTTGGCTTCCTCACAGCGCCTCTCACTGCACGATGGCCCCTCGGGGCGTCGTCCCCCCCCCACGCGGGACCGGCCCCACCGGACTAGATGATCTTGCTCACGAGCCAGACGAGAAATGAATCCAAGACGGACAGGTAGAGCGACATGATAATGCAGAAGACGATCACCACCGTGGTCGATCCGATCGTTTCAGCCCTGGTCGGAAAAGAGATCTTCTTGATCTCGCCCCGCACGTCCGTCATAAATTCGACCACCGACGCCCACAGTTTCTTGAACACGGTCTCCCTTTCCGCTCCGCGCCGTCCGGCGTGGCGACCGGCACGCCCCCCCGGCGCTGAGAATGATCCTCTATGGCCGACGATCCAGATTGGCAGGGGCACTAGGATTCGAACCTAGACTCTCGGTTTTGGAGACCGATGTGCTAGCCATTGACACCATGCCCCTCTTTTATGGTGCTGAGTACCAAGTGCTGAGTTCTGAGTAAATCGGCTCCCCGCCCCACAGCTCAGCACTCAGAACCCAGCACTCAGCACTCATTTCACTTCCTTGTGCGGCACGTGCTTCCGGCAAAACCGACAAAACTTCTTCAGCTCAAGGCGGTCCGGATCGTTCTTCTTGTTTTTCATCGTCGAGTAATTCCGACGCTTGCACTCCGTACAGGCCAGATCGATGATTTCGCGCATCTTCTTCTCCGTAATTCGTCATCCGTCATGCGTCAAGCGTAGGGCCAGTTCTCCTGTCGATTGACGGTTGACGGTGAACGTTTCTCTACGCGAGGATTTCCGTGACCACGCCAGAGCCGACGGTCTTGCCGCCCTCCCGCACCGCGAAGCGCAGCCCCTGATCCATCGCGATCGGACTGATCAACTCCGCCGTCACCGTCACATTGTCCCCCGGCATCACCATCTCCACCCCCGGATTCAACTGCACCACCCCCGTCACGTCCGTCGTCCGGAAATAGAACTGCGGCCGGTACCCGTTGAAGAACGGCGTGTGCCGCCCCCCCTCTTCCTTCGTCAACACATAGATCTCCGCCTTGAACTTCGTATGCGGCGTGATGCTCTTCGGCTTCGCCAGCACCATCCCCCGCTCCACTTCCTCTTTCTTCGTCCCCCGCAGCAGCACCCCGATGTTGTCCCCCGCCTGCCCTTCATCCAAGACCTTGCGGAACATCTCCACCCCGGTCACCACCGTGCTCTGCGTCGGCCGCAACCCCACGATCTCAATCTCATCCCCCACCTTCACCACGCCCCGCTCGCACCGCCCCGTCACCACCGTCCCCCGCCCGCTGATCGTGAACACGTCCTCGATCGGCATCAAAAACGGCTTGTCGATCGCCCGCGTCGGCGTCGGAATGTAACTGTCGATCGCCTCCAACAACTTCAAAATCGACGGCACCCCCAACGGCCCTTGATCCCCCTCCACCGCCTTCAGCGCCGAACCCTGGATGATCGGGATCTTGTCCCCCGGAAAATCGTACTTGCTCAGGAGCTCCCGCACCTCCACCTCCACCAACTCCAGCAGCTCCGGATCATCCACCTTGTCCGCCTTGTTCAAAAACACCACGATGTAGGGCACCCCCACCTGCCGGGCCAACAGAATATGCTCCCGCGTCTGCGGCATCGGCCCGTCCGCGGCACTCACCACCAGGATCGCCCCGTCCATCTGGGCCGCCCCCGTGATCATGTTCTTCACATAGTCCGCGTGGCCGGGACAGTCGACGTGGGCATAGTGCCGCTTGTCCGTCTCATACTCCACGTGGCTGATGGCGATCGTCATGATCTTCGTCGCGTCCCGCCGCCCCTGGCTCTCGCTCGCCTTCGCCACCTCGTCGTAGCTCACGAACTTCGCCATCCCCTTGTCGCTCGAAATCTTCGTCAGCGCGCTCGTCAAGGTCGTCTTGCCGTGGTCCACGTGCCCGATCGTCCCAATGTTCACGTGCGGCTTCTTTCGCTCAAATTTCGCCTTCGCCATCGCCTGCTCCCCTTGGAAAATTCGTGCCCGTTAGGTTACCCACCCCGATCCACCTGAAGGCGCCGACCCGGCCGCGTGCGCGACGACGAAGCGCGCCGGTTCAAGCAAAGCTTAGTATGGAGCCCACGACGCGGATCGAACGCGTGACCTCGTCCTTACCAAGGACGTGCTCTACCAACTGAGCTACGTGGGCGTCACAGTTCGTCATTCGTCAACCGTCATTCGCCAACCGTCCCATCGCGCTGTCTACTTTTAGATTTTTCGCTTCACGAATGACGCTTGACGCTTCGCATTCTCATTTTGGAGCGGGCGACGGGATTTGAACCCGTGACAGCCAGCTTGGAAGGCTGGGACTCTACCACTGAGCTACGCCCGCCTTGATTGTTTCATCCATATCAGACAGAAGGTGTTTCTCCGGCTCGCCCCCGAACAAGCTCGCCGGCTCACGCGAAGCTTGGTATGGTGGTCAGGCAAGGATTCGAACCTTGGAAGCTCGTAAGCAGCAGATTTACAGTCTGCCCCCGTTGGCCACTTGGGTACCTGACCATGAAACCGTTACCACGATGATGCCCACACGATGCAGGCAGACCACCACACAAAGACAAAGACACCCTCTCTGCACGGTAGCAGCCGTTTCTCTTCGGATGGCTGGATTACACTGAGCAGGAAGGCCTGGTTTTTGAAACGCCCGATTGTATTGATGAAAGGCAGCGATGTCAAGTGGTCGGGAGAACAAACGGCGACGGCGGGCCCGTCGGCTATCGCGCACCGGTCGAACCGGCTCCGGACGGCATGGGGTAGGGCGAACAGCCGTGACCGGGAAACGGGGGGCGCTTGTCGCCGACAATGGTCCTGGCTGCCTGCTTGGCCACTTCACGCGGCACTTCCAGCACCAATTCCAACAGCGCGCGAAGCTCCTCTTCGGTGATGCGGTAGGCATGCGCGAGGTAGCGTTTCTTGGTGAGCGCCTGCTCGGCCGCATCTTCCGGTTCGTAATATCCACGAAATTCCCCATTTCTTTCAGCGACTTGTAGCCTCCTGACCCATTCACGCCGCACCGTACCTTCATCAGCCGTTTGACCGTTCCGTGGAGCCGCAGCCTCCAGCCTCGTCCAGACCGCCCACCCGATAAAGACAGCCCAGGTTTCATTCAACGCCTCCCAGGCTTCCCGCTCACTCAACTCCCGCTCCTCGGTGGCCCCTTTCCTCTGCACGATCGGCGTGATCAGGACAGTGGTATACCGGCAGGCCTGCCGATCCTCCGCAAGGCGGAACAACTCCCGGCCGGGTCGGCTTCGATCCGCCGCCGGTACGGCCATCAAATAATCGAGATAGGCATGAAACAGTTCATGAAAGAGCGTGCCCAGGTCACGCCGGTTGAGGTGCCGCAACGGCCGCAAGACCAGCCCCGCCTGGTTGAACGAGAGCGCGCGATTGAGCACCATGCGGTGCTCCGCCGGATGGTATTCGGCGGCATAGGTATGCAGATCTTCAAACTCGATGGTCACAAAGGAGGCGGGAATTTCGCGGAGAAAGCCGGTGGGTAACCCCAAGGAAGCGGCCTCGCGGATCAATTGCGTCCAGGGGTCCGGCACCGCTTGAGCGGCGTGAGCGGAATCTCCGCTCCCGGCCTGGGCCACATCCGGCGCGCCGACGCCTCCTCCGGACAGGTAAAGGGCGGCACCAACCGTGAGCGCGACCCATTGCTTCAGCATGACCGATCCGAGGGCAATCTCCTACCAGGCGAAAACGGCGGCTTACCAGGATGAGTGGGAGCGCGTGCGCCACTCCGGCGAGTCTTCCTCCTGGAGTTTCCACGTTTCCCAAAGATGAGACGGGAGGTCGTCGAGAAAACGCGACGGCCGGGAGAAAACAAAGCCGCTGCTGCGCTCGTACACATTGGTCGGATAGGTGAGATAGAGATGCCGCTTGGCCCGCGTCACGGCGACGTAAAACAGGCGCCGTTCTTCTTCGAGGTCGTCGTCGCTCGTCGCGGAGTAGATGGAAGGGAACCGTCCGTCCGCCACCCAAATCACGAACACGCTCCGCCATTCCAATCCCTTGGCCGAATGGATCGTCGAAAGGATGAGGGCCTCCTCCTGATCGTCGCCCTCGGCCAAGCCCCTGGTCGCCCCCTCCGGCGGTTCCAGCGCGAGGTCCGCGAGAAACGTCTCCAACTCCTGATAGCGTCCGGCCATGGCGTGCAATTGCTCAAGGTCCCGCATCCGCTTGGGATAGTCGTCGTGCTGCTGCTTCAACAGGGGGAGGTAGTATTCATAGGTGCGTCCGACGATGTTCCCGACCTGCTCCAGCGGCTTCCCGGACAGCTCCTCCAACATCGCGGCCAGATCCCGCAACCCGCCCCCCGATCGCCCTCCCACGGCTCTCAGGATGTCCCAGGGCCGGTCGGTCTTCATCACGGCGGCAATCACGTCGCGCGCCTTCTTGGGCCCCACGCCTTCGATCAAGAGCAGCACGCGGTTCCAGCTCACGACATCGAACGGATTCTGGACGACGCGCAGGTGCGCCAACAGATCTTTGACATGGGCCGCTTCGATGAATTTGATGCCGCCGCGCTTGACGAACGGCACATTGCGGCGGGAGAGTTCCAGCTCCAAATCAAAGGAGTGGAAGCCCGACCGAAACAGCACCGCCACCTCGTTGAGCGGCACGCCTTCCTCGCGCAGCTCCAGGATCTTTTGGACCACGAACCGCGATTGCGTATTTTCGCTTCCCGCCTCGACCAGGACCGGCAGCGGCCCATCCAGTTGCCGAGTAAACAGCGTCTTCTCATATTTCTCGGCCGCCCGTTGGATGATGGCGTTCGCCAACTGGAGAACCGGCTGGGTGCTCCGATAATTTTCTTCGAGCTTGTAGATCCGCGTGCCGGGAAAGAGTTGCGGAAAGTCCATGATGTTGCGAAATGTGGCGCCGCGGAAGGCATAGATAGACTGCGAATCGTCCCCCACCACCATCACGTTGTGGTGCCCGCGCGCCAGCCGGCGGATCACCTGCGCCTGCAATCGGTTCGTATCCTGATATTCGTCCACGAGAATATAGCGGAACTGCTCCGCCACCTTGCCGCCCACCCCGTCGGTTTCCGCCAGCAACCTGGACAATTTGACCAACAGATCGTCGTAGTCGAGCAACTGGCGTTGCCCCTTTTGCGCGTCGTAGGCCGCCTTGAGTTTGAGCAAGTCCTCCAGGAACTCGCTGAAGTGGGCAAACTCGTCCAGGACGACATCCTCGATCGGCTGAAGGGTGTTCTCACACTTGCTGAAGATCTCGGCAATGGTGCCCTTGCGGGGGAACCGCTTATCCTTGTCGCTCAAGCCGAGCTGGCCGCGGACGAGGTTCACGAGGTCTTCGGCATCGCTACGGTCGAGAATCGTGAAGCCGTGACCGATCCCGATCGCCGCGCCGTACCGCCGGAGCAGCGAATTGGCGATCGAGTGGAAGGTGCCGCCCCACACCCGTTCCGCTCCGGGGCCGATGAGCGCGCTCGCGCGCTCCACCATTTCCTGAGCCGCCTTGCGGGTGAAGGTCATCAAGAGAATCGACGCCGGATCCGCCCCGGCATCGATCAGATAGGCGAGCCGGTAGATGAGCGTGCGGGTCTTGCCGCTGCCCGCGCCGGCGATCACCAGCGCCGGGCCGTCGACCGCCTTCACCGCCGCCAGTTGTTGGGGATTGAGGGCGCGCTCGTAATCAAGCGACAGCCGGCGAGCGGCCGGCTCTTCGCTCCGCCGAAGGATGTAGGGCTTGACGTCAGGGTTCACAGCGCAGGGGGAACCGGTAAAATCGGGCGGCGAGAGAATCGCGCGACCCGGTTCGCGCTGTATAACATAGCGCCGACTTGACCGCAACGCACCATGGCGCCCGCCATTGCATGGTCCTTCGCCGGCTCATCGTGCTCGAACCGACCCCTGTGGCGTTAAATACCTTGGAGGTCGCGCATGAGTCGGCTATAATACGACGATTTTGAGGATACGCGGTGGCGACGTCGTTGCTCCCATACAAAGACCAGATTCGGGCGTTGGCCGAACTCATGCTGGCCATCGCCGGCGAATCGGTCACGCTCGTGAAGAAAAGCGCGCCCGATCGCGCCCTGAAGCTGAAACGCAAGGAGGAGTGGGAAGTCTATCTGGAGTTTCTCAAGGTCCTGTTCAACCTGGCGGATCGGTTGTCCGCCATGCACGTGCCCCTGGCGGACCAGCCGGAATTCATGAATCAATTGGAGGACGCGGTCAGCCATCGGCTGAAAAGTCTGCTCGCCCAAGCCATCAGCAACACCAGCGATCCCATGGAACTGGTCATGACCGTGGGCCTGACCGTGGCCGAGAGCCGGCGATTGTACGAACCGTTCAAGTTCATGGTCACCGAAGATTCGAAGCAGAAGCAGGAGATGCTGGCGCAGTTCGGGACACGGATTGCGCAGGTGATGGGCGATCCGGCGAACGGGCAAATTTCCACCTCGGCGGTGTTGTGCGCCGGCGCGGTCATTCCGGCGATGAACGCGCTGTTCGAAGGCAGGCAGCCGGAGCCGCAACCGGCGTCGCAACCCACTTCCTCACAGGGTCAGTCCGAACGCCCGGCCCAGTCCTCGGGCACCGGCAATGAGATCAAATTGGTCAGTGTTGTCGCCGCCATCACGGGAGAAGAAGTGGAGACCCGCTGGGGTTTGCATCCCCGATTCCGCCGCGATCTCACCGCCCAGGAAGTTCAGGAACTCACGCGCCTGATGAACCGCGTCACCAAGATTCTCGGGGAACGGTACGCCGCGGTGGCCTTTTCGGACCATTGGGCGACCTGGCACGAGGCGGGACATGCCTGATAGGGAGGGATCGGCGTAACACGCATGTCCGCTCACCGTCTTCCCCATCCGATCGCCCGGCTGCATGATCTCGCCCAAAACCCCTGGTGGAGTTGGCGGCTGGACGCGCGCCGGCTCTTCGAGGCCATCGATCCCGTCCTGTGGTTTCATTGCCACCACAACCCGGTGCTCCTGCTCCAGAGCGTCAACCCTGAACGGCTGACCGCTCTGGCGACCGATCCCGGATTTGCCCGGCAATACTCCGCCGTCATCAAGGCGTTCGATGAATACCGCTCGGATCGACGGACCTGGTTTGCGACTCGTTATGCGACCTTGACCAATTTTCAAGTCGCCTACATGTCGGCCGAGTTCGGATTCCACAACTCCATCCCGATTTACAGCGGCGGGCTCGGCATCCTGGCGGGCGACCATTGCAAGGAAGCCAGCGACTTGGGCCTCCCTCTGATCGGCCTGGGATTCATGTATCCGCAAGGCTATTTCCGCCAGTCCATCACCCCCGATGGCTGGCAGGAAGCGGAATATGCCCCGTTCAACCGGGACGAGTCTCCCATCAACCCGGCTCTCACGCCCGAGGGGACTCCCTGCCACATCAGCGTGGAAATGGGCGGCCGCCAGGTCTCGGCGACGATATGGAAAGTCCAGATCGGGCGGATTCCCATCTACCTGTTGGATACGGACGTGCCGAACAACGCCCCGGAGGATCGCGGGCTGTCGGCCCGGCTCTATGGCGGCGGACAGGAAATGCGGCTGTGCCAGGAGATTCTGCTCGGCCTCGGCGGAGTCCGCGCCTTGCGCGCCCTCGGGCTCAATCCAACCGTGTGGCATGCGAACGAAGGCCATTCGGCCTTTCTGACCCTGGAGCGGTTGCGCGAACACGTGCGCGCCGGCCTCACCCACAGTGAAGCCGTGGAGGCGGTCCGGCACAGCACGGTTTTCACCACCCACACGCCGGTTCCCGCCGGCCACGATGTTTTTCCTCTGGACCTGATGGAGCGATATTTCAACGGCTACTGGGATCAGCTTGGACTGACCCGATCGGCGTTTTTCCGTCTGGGCGAGCACCCGGACCATCCCGGAGCCGGTTTCAACATGACGGCGTTGGCGATGCGCCTGTCCGCGCACGTGAACGGTGTTAGCCGCGAGCATGGGCGCGTCACGCGCCAGATGTGGCAGAGTCTGTGGCCCGGACTATCGGAAGACCTAATCCCGATCCGCAGCATCACCAACGGCGTGCACGTCCCGACCTGGATCGCGCCGGAACTCCATCAACTGTACAGCAAATACTTGAGCCCTGATTGGGTGGATCGATCGGATGATCCGGCCATCTGGCAACGGGTGCCGGACATTCCCGATGCGGATCTCTGGGCCGTCCGGCAATTGATGAAGCGGAAACTGATGTCCTTTATCCGCGAGCGCGCCAGAGGGGGATGGGCCGAGGGTCGCCTGCTCGCCTCTCAAGTGCTCTCCCGCGGCACCATGTTGGACCCCGAGGCCCTGACGATCGGATTCGCCCGCCGGTTTGCGACCTATAAGCGCGCGACGTTGCTGTTTCGAGACCTGGAACGGTTGCGCCGCCTGCTCCATGACCGATGGCGGCCGGTCCAGATCGTCTTCGCCGGCAAAGCCCATCCGGCGGACGAGCCGGGCCGGCAATTCATCCACCAGGTCTTGTCCTATTGTCACGACCACAAGCTGGCCGGCCATATCGCCTTCCTTGAGAACTACGACATGCACATGGCCAAATATCTCGTGCAGGGCGTGGACGTGTGGCTCAACACGCCGCGAGCCCCCATGGAAGCCAGCGGGACCAGCGGGCAGAAGGCCACGCTCAACGGCGTGCTTCATCTGAGCGTGCTGGACGGCTGGTGGCAGGAAGGCTACGACGGCAGCAACGGATGGGGCATTCCCCCCTCCAGCCACCTCCAGGACCCGGCGGCGGAAGATGATCTCGACAGCAAGGAACTGTATCGCCTGTTGGAGGAGGAAGTGATTCCCCTCTATTACCAGCGGGATCTCGACGGAGTGCCCCGTGCGTGGCTCCAAGTCGTCAAGCAATCGATCCGAACCAATGCGCCCCGATTCAGCGCCAGGCGGATGGTAAAAGAATACATGGATCTCGTGTACGCCCCTGCCTCGACGAAAGCTCCCTCTTCATGGTAGGACGGGCGACGCATGGGTGACGGAGCCGGAAGCCGGTTCCGCTCGCTCGATCTCCAGGTCGCCCCGGACAGCTCCTCGAGAAATGGACGACGATGCCGTCCCTGAATCCTGTCATCCTCTCTCTCATGCTCCTGGCCTTATCGCCCCACCAGATTATCCCTGCGTCGGCCAAAGCGAAGCCCGCTCGTCACAAGCAGGCGGCCAGTCCCGCCGCGCAGGCATTCGACGCAGGAGAATATGATCAGGTGATCCGCTTGTATCAGACCGCGCGAGCGGACGGTGCTCAGACTCCGTCCACAGAACTCTCTCGACTGGCCCTGCGCAGCTATGCCCGGCTGGGGCGTCCGGAAGACGCCTGGCCCTTGTACCAACAGTTGATTCCGGACGGCTCCCCCGACGATCTTCCCCTGCTGCGCGAGATCGCCTGGGCGACGGTCACCAGCCGGATGCGAGACCCGCAGGAACATATCCGGCTCGCCGCCTTCGCCGTGGTGGCCGAGTCCCGAATGCAGGATGTCGGTCCGCTGCTGGAGGACAGCCTCCTGGATCCTTCGGTCGTCATCCGCGCGAAAGCGGCCGAGGCCATTGGACGGGCAAAATTGACATCCCGAGCCGGAACGTTGATCAGAGCCCTCGACGACCGCGCCCCCTCCGTACGGATTGCCGCCATGACCTCCCTGGGCGAACTGGGCGTCCTCTCGGTCCGTGAGCGGCTCATCGAAATCGCGCGACGGGAGGAAGGTCCGGAGTCGGTATTTGCCGCCGGCGCCTTGATTCGGCTCGGCCGGGAAGACATGCTGGCGGACGTGTTGGGCGCGGCGACGTATCCGGACGCGGAAATCCGCATGGCGGCGCTGGGGGTGCTCGGGCGGTTGAAACGGCCCACCACGCTCTCCGTGCTCACCCAGGCGGTGTATGATCCCGACCCATCCGTCCGTGCCTTTGCAGCCGGCGCGCTCGGAGAGTTTGGGCAGAAGTCAGGGCTTTCGGCGCTGACACATGCGCTGGCGGATGAGGACGCACGGGTCCGGGCGATCGCGGCGACGAGCGCCGGCCGCTTGGGCGGTCCCCACATCCGGTCATTGCTGCAGCCGCTCCTGCGGGATGCCGATGATTTCGTACGGGCCAGCGCCTTGGAAGGGTTGGTGCGGGCCGGAGATCAGGACGTGCTGTTGACCGCCGCCCACCTGGCCAAACATGCGGCCCCGCAAGTGCGGGCGGCCGTGGCACAGTCGCTCGCCGTCAACGGCTACAAGCAGGCCATCCCCCTGCTTGAGCAACTGGTGCGCGATCCCCAGCCGCAACCTCGATTGGCCGCCGCCCGCGCCCTGGGCCATGTCGGTGCACCAGCAGCCATCCCCGCGCTGAAGAAGGCCCTGCAGGACTCGGAACCGGCCGTCAGGATCACCGCCGGCGGCGGGTTGCTTCGCGTCATCGACCGCGGGCGCACCAGAACGAGTTGACGCAGGGTGATACGGCTATGTTGAGATTTCTCGGCCTGCTTGTCCTGATCTCGCTCTCGTTCGCCGCCGGGTATGTGTTCGGGCAGCTTCCGCTCAAGCCGTTGACGGAGAAGGTGCGGGAACTGTCCAAGAACGTCATGGACACCACGCTGGGAATCGAGCGTGACCTCCGTCGCCGCCATGGGCTGGTCGACGCCAAGGCCCGGTTGGTCCAAGCCAAGCTGGAGCTGGCCGACCGGAACTACGGCAACGCGACAAAGGAACTGGCGGAGACCATCGACGCGATGGAGCAGGCGCTCCACGGCACCAGGGAGCCGGCCGCCTCAGCACGGTTGCGGACGCTGGTGGCGCAGGTCAAGGAAGTGCGGCTGGAACTGACCATAGGGAAGAAATTCGGTCCGGGGAAACTGGACGGCATCCAGAAGGATCTTGACGAGCTGTTACAAAAGTAAACCCAGTCCGACCGCGCTCAGGCGTTGACCTCCTGTTGCCTCTTCTTCCACGCGGCGAGGATGCGCTCGACCCGCATGCGGACGACGAGATCCGGATCTTTCAACAGGGGCTTGATCGCTTCCCGCCCCCGCTCATCGTGAATGGCTTCCAAGGCAGCCGCCGCGGTGAGGCGAACAAACCAGTCTGAATCCCCGAGCATCTCGATCAACGAATCCACCGCGCTTCCATCTTTAATCCGGCCCAGGATGATGACCACTTGCTTGCGGACGGCCTCGTCCTTGTCTTTGAGGGCCTTGACCAACCGCTCCACCGCTGGCTTGCCCAGCTCGGAGAGCGCGGTGGTGGCGTCTTCCCGAAATTCATCGCTGCGCAACTGCGCGACCAGCGGCTCCAAGACCCGTTCATCTTTGATCTTGCCCAGGCTCTGGATGGCGTACTTCCGCACATCCCAATCCCGCAACAGCTTAATGAGCAGCTCGACGGCCGGAGAGCCGACGTTCGCCAGGGCTTCCACCGCCGCCTCACGCACCTGCCAGTCACCGTCGCGGAGGGCCTTGCACAACGGCTCCACGCACCGCTCATCGGCCATTTCCCCCAGGGTGACCACCGCCTCACGCCGAACGACCCAATCGGGGTCTTTGAGGAGATCGATCTGGATATCGATCTCATCCTTGACCTCTTCCTCTTCAAGAACGACGGTTTCCTCGCCCGCTTGATCCGCAGGACCTTCTCCTACGCCAGCGGCCGATGCGTCGGCGGTCAGCCGGTCGGATAGTTGATCGGTCAGCTCATCCTGAGCCGCTTGATCCGCGGAAGCGGAGGTCCCTTCGGGAGGGGTCGGTTCGTGGGTCGGTTTATCCATGTCTGTCATGCTCCTGTCGATCGAATCCGTTTTCCAGCCTTATTTTTGCTCGGAACTTGCGGCCCCGGCCGCCCGGGCTTTCCGTGCCGCCAACGCGCGCCGCTTGCGTTGGGCCCGCTTCAAGCGCTTGTGCAGCGCCCGCATCGCCGCATCCCCTTCCGGATTAGCGTGACCCGCCAACCGTTCGCGCAGTTTGGTTTTCAACCGTGATTCATCTTTGTCTTCTTGATTCTTCTTGGGCATAGCAATACGCCGCTCCTTCACGCAGATGAGACTGCAATCAAATCCGGATTTGTCGAAGTGTAGTGTGTTGTTTTGAGCCCTGTCAACGGGCCGGATCGCTAAGAGAATGAGGTGACGCTTCGACCGACCGAGAGGTGGGCAGCAAAGGCCGGACCAATACGACGCTCCCGCCGCAATCCCCACACATCACCAGGCCGGAAAAGGGTCAGGCGTTCGACCGAGGGAATCGAAACGGCCGCCGCGGGCCATTTCCGGTCTCTGTTCGGGATGACCGCTGTTTCGAGGGAGGCGAGCGCGGCGCGGACATTGTGAACCAGCAGGTCGTGACTTCCGACCACCTGAACCAGAACCGGAGAGAGGCCCTGCTCCACCATGCCCAAACGCTCAGCCGCAGCATAGGACAGGTCGAGCATGCGGCCTTCGATATAGGGCCCCCGGTCGGTAATCCTGATCAGCACAGACCTGCCGTTCACGGCGTTCACGACTCGGACCGCCGTGCCCAGCGGCAAGGTGCGGTGGGCGCCGGTCAGGGCGTACATATCAAAGACCTTGCCGTCCGCGGCCAGCCTGCCGTGAAAGGGTTCGCCATACCACGAGGCCACGCCGCGGTCCTGCGCGCCCACATCCAAGGTGACAGAGCCCTTTGGAAGCACGCTGCAGCCGCTCAGGCCAACCAGCAAGACGCCGGCCAACGCGGCAGCCAGACGGCGGTCGTGAGTGATGGCGTACATCCTGCGCTCGCCCCGTTTGTGGTTCTTGTCTTTCGCGACGATCATCTTCATGACGACCTACCGTAAGCCAGCCGCCGGTGAGCGCCAACCCCCTTGAGGTAGTCCTTTCCTCCCATCCGCGGGAGGCCAAAATTCGTCGGACCGCAAGCCGCACGGACCTGCTTCATCCTGAACAAAGACGTCGCCGTCGGGCCTGTGCCCGATCGACCTCACCCCGGTGGTGCAAGAAAATGAGGAGGCAGGGACGGAGCGGGCCCGTGCCCTGCCGAGATCATGAGGTCAGTTGAGGCGTAGCGCGCCGTTTTCAAACTTCGTCGAGGAAACCAACTTCGAGAAACTTTCCGCCATCACATCGTTGACCAAACCTTGCGCATCATCCGGACTGAACCAAAACACGCTGTCCGTGCCGCTGCCGGTCAAGGTCATTCGCACCTTGCTCCCATCGTTCTTGTTGTTGCCCTGGACCAGCACCTTCACTTTGGACGAGAGATCGGTCGAAAAGAACCCGTTCTTGGCATCCACCTCCATTTCCTGGATCTCGCCGGACACCATCACATCGGCCGAACTGGCCGCGCTTTCGGACATGACCGATGCATTCCAGCCTTTGCTTCGCAGATAATCGGCAAGGGCCGTAGCCGCCGCTTGGCCCGGATCGTTGCCACGAACCCCGAAATGCTCGATGCCGCCCAGTCGGCCGGTCTTCGTCCCGAGGTGCGACCGGTTCGCCCGCTTGTCCTCGAAACGAACGACTCCCACTGTCGGGCCGGCCCCCTTGGCCTGCTTGGCCGCCGCAGGGTCGCGCAAACTGGGAATCGACAAGCTGATCATTTCACTTTGCCCCGAGCAGCCGAGCATCATCACGACCCCGAGGCCGATTCCAAGTCCAGCAATTAGTCTCTTCACAATCCCCTCCCTTACCTAAGGATACTCTGGTGTATCTGCCTTCACCATCCAAGAACTCTTTGTTGATCCCACGGATCAGCCCGACGCCGTTGCATGCAAACCTGATTGACGCCGGCCCTAGCGCGTGGAAGAGACCGGCCTCCGAGTACCCGCCTGTGTCTGAGGTAGCTTTGGCAAGAACGAACGGCTCCTCGGGAACGGCTGCGAACTATAACGAGTCCGGCCCGTTCTGTAAAGACGCTTCTCCTTCTTGACTCGGGCCGGGCCGTGCTTATTATCAACAGGCTGACCATGCCAGGCGCGGATACCTTGACGCTGCGGCAGCGACTTAGTAGTATCCGCGAACGCCGGTGCCGCTGCGCGCGATGCCGTTAGACGTTTGCTTCGCAGAGACCGCCTCACACCCCCGTATACCGACGTTCATGACTTCGGCTCCATGATCCACGTTCACCACGTCACAAAGCGGTATGGCCAACTGACGGCCATTCAGGACGTCTCCTTCTCGGTGGAAAAGGGTGAAGTGCTGGCCTTCCTGGGCCCGAACGGCGCCGGCAAGACCACCACGATGCGCATCCTCACCTGCTTCATGCCGGCGACCGAGGGCCGGGCCACCGTCGCGGGATTTGATTGTTTCGAGCAACCGACCGAAGTCAAGCGCCATATCGGCTATCTGCCTGAAACCCCTCCGGTCTATCAGGAACTGACCGTCGAGGAATACCTGACCTTCGTCGCACGATTGCGCGGGCTGACCGGCACGACCTTGCGGCAGCGGATGGACGCGGTGGTGGACCGCCTCTCGCTGGGCACGGTGCGCGGCCGGCTGATCGCGAACCTCTCGCGCGGATACCGGCAGCGGGTCGGGCTCGCCCAGGCGCTGATTCACGATCCGCCGGTCTTGATCCTGGACGAGCCCACAGTCGGGTTGGACCCGAAGCAAATCATCGAGATTCGGCAACTGATCAAAGATTTGGCCCAATCCCATACGATTATCCTGAGCACGCACATCCTCCCGGAGGCGACCGCCCTGTGCCGGCGCGTGGTGATCATCAACGGCGGGCGCATCGTGGCGGAGGACAGCCCCGAACAGCTCTCCGCGCGCCTCCGCCGGTCGGAGAAAATCAGCGTGACGCTCAAGAGCCCGCCCGCAGATTGGGTGGAGCAATTGCGGACGATGCCCGGCATCCTGTCGGTCTTCCCCGCCGAGCACGCCCAGTCGGCCTTGATCGAATCCGAACTCGGACGCGATATGCGGGATGAGATCGCCCGCTTCGTGGTCGCCCGCGATTGGGGGCTCTTGGAGCTGCGCACCGTGTCGATGACGTTGGAAGACGTCTTCCTGCGCCTGACTCAACATGAAGAGGGTGTTCCGGCCGGACCGGCGGCATCCCCATCCCAAGGCAAGAACGGATCCGCCAGCGACACTGCTCCGCCAGCGTGACATGACGCCGATTAAAGCCATCATCGCCAAGGAACTGCGGTCCGCCTTCGTGTCGCCGATCATTTACGTGGTCGCGGCGGTCTTCCTCCTGATTTTCGGCGTCCTCGCCCAGATTGCAGTGGTCAGCGCCGGCAACCAGGCCATCCGCATGATGCAGATGCAGGGCGGGATGGCCCAGGTCAATTTGAACGACCTGGTCTTCCGTCCGATTTTCGGCACGACCTCGACCATTTTGCTGTTAATTCTGCCGCTGCTGACCATGCGGCTGTTCGCGGAAGAACGTAAACTGCGGACGTTCGAATTCCTGATGACCGCGCCGATCAGCGTCAACGACATGGTGCTGGGGAAATTCTTGAGCGCCTTCTTGATCTTCCTCGGCATGCTTGGACTGACCGGACTGGTGCCGCTCGTGCTCTCGCTGTTCAGCAGCTTCGATTGGTATCCGGTGTTGACCGGCTATCTGGGGCTCGTCCTGCTGGGCGGGTTTCTGTTGGCCACCGGCCTGTTCGCCTCGACCCTGACGGAAAACCAGATCATCGCCGCGTTCCTGAGCTTCGGCCTGTCCGTGCTGATTTGGTTTTTGTATGCCGTGGGTTCGCTCCTCGGGGACAACCCGCTCGGCCAAGCCATTTCATACCTTTCCGTCATCGAACACTTCGATCGGCTCGTGCGGGGGCTCGTGAGCACCAAGGATCTGGTGTATTTCGTCTCAGGGATCGCCTTGATGCTCTTCCTGGCCCATCGCGTCGTGGAGTCACAGCGATGGAAGTGACGCGCTTCGGCCCGGTGGCAGGACTCGCCGGCGGCATCCTCGCGTTGACGAGCGTCATCATCTATAGCCTGGCGCCGGGCCAGATATGGCTGGTCTGGCTCACATTCGGGCTGGGGGTCTGCGGGCTGGCCCTCTTTCTGGTTTCTCACCTTCACCGGCTCAAGGAGTTTTCGGCCCGGCGAACCACGAGGCTCGGCGCGAACAGCTTCCTCATGGTCGCGATGTTCGTGGCGATCCTGGGCATCATCAATTTTCTCGCTGCACGGCACGCCAAGAACTGGGACCTGTCCGAAACCCAGAGCTTTACCCTGGCGCCGCAGACCCACAAGGTCCTCCGCAGCCTCAAACAGGACGTGCATGTCACGGTCTTTGCGCAGGACCGGAGTCCGGGGTCCAATGCGTATCGGGACCTGCTAGACAGTTACCGAGGCGTCACCAACCGGGTGACGGTAACGTTCGTCGATCCCGAGCGCAGACCGGACGAAGCCCGCAAACACGGGATCACCAGGCTGAATACGGCTGTGCTCGAAAGCGGAACGGAAACGGTGCGCATCACGACGCCCTCGGAAGCCGAACTGACCAGCGCCCTGATCCGGGTGACCCGCGACAGCAAGAAACGGATTCTGTTCCTGGAGGGTCACGGCGAACATAGTCTCAACGACCGGGAGCGGACCGGATATGAAACGGTGAAAGAGGCCCTGACCAAGCAGGGCTATGAAGTGGCGTCCCTCTCCCTGCTCCAGGAATCGGCCGTGCCGGACAACACGTCCGTGCTGGTGATCGGCGGTCCCCAACGGGGAGTCACCTCCGACGAGCGGGAACGGCTGAAACAATTCGTCGCGAAGGGCGGGCGTCTGCTGATCATGGTCGATCCGGAAATCAAGACCGGGCTGGACGAGTTGTTAGCACAGTGGGGAGTCACCCTTGGGCCGGGCGTGCTGGTGGACATGCAGGACCGGTTGGCTCTAGGGGACCTGACCGCCCTGCTCGTCCGCACCTTCACCGAACATGAGATCACCCAGGACCTGAACTCCGCGGTCTTGATGCCGAGCACCCGCCACCTGTCATTCTCCGAAGAAGCCGCCAAGGAGTGGGAATTTGTGCCGCTGGCCCGCACTTCCCCACGCAGTTGGGCCGAAACGGAACTCGACGGCAAGGTAATCAGCTTCAATACCGGCAAAGACGTGCAGGGTCCCCTGCCGCTGGCCGGCGCCCTCACGCCCAAGAAGCCCCCGGCCGAAGGCCAGCCGCGGCCCGCGGTCGTCGTCGTCGGCAACTCCACCTTTGCCAGCAACGCCTACGTCAATTTTCCCGGCAACACGGATTTCTTCCTGCACGTCGTCGGCTGGCTGGCCCAGGAGCGCGACCTGGTCTCGATCACCCCGAAGGAACCGGCCTTCCGTCCGTTCGTCCCCAATCCCAACCAGGAGCGGATTCTGCTCTACGTACAGGTGTTGCTGCTCCCCGCCGCCACGTTTTTCTACGGGCTGTCCGTCTGGCGCCGCCGCCGTCGTTTGTAAACCATGTCCCGCTATCGTGCCACCATCGGACTGGCGTTACTCTTGGCTGGCCTGGGCGCCTACCTCTATCTGGTCGAATTGCCGAGCCAACAACGAGAGGAAGAGACCGAAGCGCAGAAATCCAAACTGCTCTCGTTCGACGAAAAGGCGATCACCGGCCTGACAGTCACATCCGATCACGGTGTCATCGAGCTGAAGGCGGGCGAGGCCCGCAACTGGCAGATGACCGCGCCGGTGCAGGCCGAGGCGGACACCCGCGAGGTGCAATCGATGATTCGCGCCTTGGTCCTCGGGAAGGTCTCGCGCATCATCGAGACCTCAGAAGACTCCCTGCGCCCTTTCGGATTGGAGAACCCTCCGGTCACGGTGACGGTCAGCACGCCGGATCAGCAGGAGACCTTTGCGATCGGAGACGTCGGCCCCCTCTCCTCCACGCTCTATGTCCTGCGCGGATCCGACAAACAGGTGCTCCTCACCGACTTGGCCGTGAAAGATTTTCTGAACAAGACGGTGATGACGTTCCGCCGCAAGGAGATTCTCCCGTTTGAACACGCCCAGGCCGATCGCCTCCGCTTGACCTATCCGCCGACGGAAATCGTCCTGTACCTGATGGATGCGAAGCCAGCCAAGAAATGGAAGATCCGCGCCCCCATCGAAGCCAATGCCGACCAGAGCGAGGTCCGCTCCTTCCTGTTTCGGCTGGAAGATCTGAAGGCGGTGGGCATTATCGACCCGGGCCCGGAACGGGAGGCGATCGCCAAGACCCTGAAAAAGCCGCAGGCCCAGATCACCGTCCATGCGGCCGGCGCGGACCACACGGTCAAGCTGTATCAAAGCGAGGCCAACAGCGGCGAGGCCTTCGCCGAAACCTCCGCGGCCGGACCGCTCTACCGCATCAGTCCGGCCGCGATCAAAGACCTGACCAAGGATCTCTTTACCCTCCAGGACAAGCGATTGCTGGGGCTCGACTTTGAAGAAATCGCCATGCTGGCCGTCAAGACCCGCACCGAGCAGTACACCCTTATCAATCAAAGCGGCCAGTGGGTATTGGAGGATCGGCCGGAAGAGAAACTAAGCCAAGAAACGGTGGATCTTTTCGTAAGTCGCGTGGTGAACCTGCCGGCCGAGAGCCGTGTGGTCAAACAGACCGGGTCCCTCGCGCCCTACGGGCTGGTCTCTCCGACCGCCGAGTTCACGGCCACCGGAAGAGACGGCAAGCAGAGCGGCCGCTTGGTGCTCGGCAACCAGTCGAGCGGCCTGGTCTATGCCATCGGCCAAGCCATGCCGGGCGTCTTCCAGGCTCGGGCCGATATCCTGGCTCAAATTCCTGAGAAATCGTCACTGATCAAGCCGGCGGAGCCGGAGGGAAAGAAGTCCTAGCCTTCTTATGAAGCTTGCCTTCGGCGGGCCAGTTCGTTATAACCCATCCCTCAGCCGACAGGCCTCTACCTATCGCCGATCATGGTTATCCTATTGAGGAGGGTTCACCGTATGAACAGGATCTCCGTCCGATCAACTGTGCTCAGTAGCGTCTTCCTTCTTGGACTGGCTGCGTGCGCCACCGAACAGGGCAGTATGACGGGCGGCTCCGGGGCGACCCCATCAACCGGGACCGCTGTGCGAGGCGGAGCCGATGCCACCGGAGAGCTGAATGCCTGTCTGGCCAGAATCCCGAAGGATTCCACAGCCGGCGCCCGCATGGTGGCCGAAGAAAGCTGCCGGCGCGATGAAGCCGTTCGCCAAAGCATTGTCGGCACGGCCTCGACGAAGAGCGGAGATCGGGCCTCGTCAGGAACCCAGGGCGACACGTTGGATGCCTGCATGGCGCGCATCCCCAAGGACGCCTCAGCCGGACAGCGCATGCTGGCGGAAGAGAGCTGCAAGCGGGATCAAGCCAACCGTCAATAGGGCTGTTGCCTCCTGAGAATCAAGGTTCTGCTCCGAGGGTGCTCGACGCCCTCGGAGCCTGTCGATCCTGACCGGTTTCCCTTCTCTTGCCTCCTCAGACAGGACTGTGCGAGACTCCATTTCACGCCCCCGTAGCTCAGTTGGATAGAGCAGCGGTTTCCTAAACCGCGTGTCGCACGTTCAATTCGTGTCGGGGGCACCAATCTTTTCCCCAACAGTCACGCCGACTTCCGCAGCTTCAAGATTACCGCTCTTCTCTCCAACCGAACCCGGCATCACGGTTTCGGTCACGGTTCCATCCGAAATCGAGGTAGACTCCTCGACTCGGACTCCTCGCTCCTGACTCCGTTCCGAGGTCTTCCCAAACCCTGCTACACCTTCAACAGCCGCCTTCAGGTGCGACGGACTCAGGTGAGCGTAGCGTTTGACCAGGGCCGTGGTCGAATGTCGCAGCAGGGCCGCAATAGTGCCCTCGTTGTGGCCTGTCATCGCAAGCCGAGAGGCGAAGGTATGGCGGAGGTCATGCCATGTAGCCCACTCTATCCCCGCATCCTTGACCGCGGGCATCCACACACGGCCATAGAAGTTCCGAGCATCCAGAGGGGTAGCCGGATTTTCGGATGGGAAGACCCACTTCGACCGCTGCCACGAATCGAACCCCCGCAGAATCGCCTTCGCCTCTTCGTTCAGGTGGACATACTGCACCCCACCCGCCTTGGTGGTCAGCAACGTCAGGATGCCTCGCTCCAGGTCCACATCCTTCCACTGAAGCCGGAACTGTTCGGCCTGGCGCAATCCGGTGAGGATCGCCAACCGTGCCCAAGAACCGTGAACCGACCCCAACTGCTTCAACAGCGCCTTCTCTTCCTCCAGCGAGAGAAATCGCGTCTTTCCCTTCGGCTCCTTGTACATCGACAGCTTGAGGACCGGATTATTTGCCAGCTTCCCTTGCCGCGCCGCTCCATTAAGCACATGTCGCAACCATTCCATGTAACGGTTTACCCGCTGAGGGGTCATGAGCCGATCCGTTCCCTTTTCGTCCTTGGCCTCGACAACTACGGTCGCCAGCAGCGATTGCCGCGCCTCTTCCAATGCCGTAACAGTGATTGCATTCAGCCGTTTCCCAGCAAAGTAGTTTTTCCACCACTCAGCAAAATAGCGCTCTGCGACCTGAGTCATCTGTTTCTTTGCTCCTATGGTCAACAGGTAACGGTCTATCACCGCATCGACCGGTTCATAGCCACCGTGCTGATACCGCTCTGGGAAAAATCTGCCCTCTTTCTGCTCAAGCTTGGCCTTCTCATAGAATTCCCGGGCCTTCGTCTTGTTGGGAAAGCTGCCGAACCGGCGCTCCCGGCCTTCGTGATACAGCCGCACAAACCACACCAACTTGCCAGCCGAATCCTTCTTAGCCAGCAAGCCTCGATCCTTTCGTCCCACTCGCGCCATCGCTCACCTTCCTTTCTGCCCCGTCACTGGAGCGTGTTTGAAATGTTCCTCCAACAGATGCCGAATAAACCCGCTCGCTGTCGTGCCCCCTTGCCGCAAGGTATCCAATTGCGCCTTGATCGGCTCAGGCACCTGAATCAACAACCGGACCATTTTCATTTCCCTCACCCCCTTTCCGCGATGATAAGTTAACTATCATATGATATTTAACTATGTCAAGTTATATTTGACGCATAGGGGAGTCTGGTGCTAGCCTTGGCTTCTAATGGCACGGACCCCGCCAGAAGGCACCGGAGCCTGGAACTTCCGGGACATCCCCCGCGACCTCATGCGCCGCGTGAAAATGGCCGCTGCTCACGAAGGCAAGACGGTGAAGGACTTTTTGATTGAATTGGCCGAAGCGAAGATCCAAGAGCTAGAGCGGAAGGGAATTTTACCGAAGGGGAAATAGGAAGCGAGTGGAATAGGAGGAGGCGGAAGCCGTTGACTACAAGCGGGCGGAGAATTGTCCGTTGCCGGGGTCCGGCAGATCGGCTAGAGCTGGCCTGAGCCATCTCGCGTTGAATGGTCTTCCAAGGCGGTTGCCTGCGCCTCCACGATGTCCTTGCAGGAGCGATCCACAATGATCGTGACCTGCCTTGCTTCGAGGGTGGTTTTCGGTTTCCCATACGTGTAGTGGTGCAACAGGACTTCCATGTGCGGAGCCTTGCCGCTGAGAATCCGAGCCCTGAGCCTTGTCTGGTATTCGGGATCTTCGAGCAGTCCCAGTGCGAACGACTTCATTTCAATGGTGCCTTTGTTCGGCGTGCCTCGTTTCCGCCCGCCTGTCTTGCGCCGGCCCTTCTCGAATCGCACTTCTCTACTCCCCTTCTACTTTTCGGAGGAGGTCCTCCCGAACCCAAACCAGTCGGCCCCGATAGGAAAGGCAGAACCAGCACCGCTCAACACCCGCGACATCCGTCGCCAGGTGTAGGTGATCCAGGACCGCCGGCCCGTTGATTACCCCGTCCATGGACTGCCAGTAGAGGGGACAGCTTTTTTCTTTTTTCGTACTAAGCGAAGCCGGGTCCACATTCTGAGGTCCTTCGGAATCAGGCATAGGACTATTTCCCTGTTCCACACGGCGGAGAATGTCCAGGTAGCTCATGGTGTTTCCTCTCATGGGTTACGAAATAAACGAAAGAAACGAAATAAGCCTCTTAGCGCATTCCCTTTTTTCGTTTAATTCGTTTTTTTCGTACCTGGTCGCCAGACTTTCCGGGACCGTCCATCTGTCTTGATCGTGTCCCAGTGAATCAACCCTGCCGTCGCAAGGATCGTCTTCGCTCGTTCCAGTCTGTGCCCGGACACATTTCGTGAGAACAGGTCTGACACCTGTGAATCGGAAACTTCGCCGCTCGTTCTGACGGCTCTCAAAATTGCATCTGCGACAGGATCTCCAGTCGAATCGCCAAAGATCAGACGGCTAGAAGCTTCGGCGTATTGCCACAAGGCCGACGCGGCTTCCAGGTGCACGAGGTTAATGTCCGTCTGCCCGTCCAGCACCGCGTAGAGCGCCGAGAGGCGCATGACGTGCGCCTCACCCCGCGCCAGGAGGGCACCCGCCAGGCCAGGCCGATCCGCAGAGAGATCGTGATAGATCGCCTTCCAGCCATCGCGAGCAGAAGGCGATAGACCTAACGCCCCGATGGTCCGACCGCGTCGAATCACACGCCCGAGTTCTTCCGCCAAGGTCCGAAGGACGGTTTCGTCCGGCACGGAGGGGAATGGCAATTCCTTAGACCGTCGCACGACAAACCACACAAATCGATTGCCGAATCCATTCGAGCATTCCGTGTCGGTCAAGTTGCGGAGCAATTCGTCCCTCGTCACATGCCCCACAATGCCGATATGTGGATCTGTCGCGCGAATCCGGTTTGCCTTCGTCATGGGAGCAAGGCTCAGTCCGTCCCAGGCATCGCGCAAGACCCCTGATAGCGAGTTCCCTTCTCGCGCCATGACACGAAGAACCGCGCCGAATTCGGTTTGAACAAGGAACAGCCGCTTATCTTCAACGCCAGGATCAAGACAGATCGTCACTGTCTCACCGATCAGTCGGCCTTTTTCCTTGATCGGCTCCTCCTTGTACTGTGCATCGCGCACAGCAAAGGCGAGACCTTCACCGCTGGAAAGGGTGCCCCGATACTCACCACGGGTCCACGAATCATCTGCCAGGCTCAACACCGTGTTGATCCGTTTCCCAGCCGTTCCTTTCCGGCTTTTGCTGGTTTGTCCGACCAATACCGGCCAGAAGATGAGGGGATGATAACTTCCGTCGAGAATCAGGTGAGGTGCCCGATTCAGCATAGTGCCTACTTCGGCCAAGCAAGACACCAGCAACGCGATAGGGTCAGCCTCTGTATGCGGTTCGATCAATTTGACCATTTCACCAGCCAGACCATACAGCGCGGCTTGATCGAGTACCGGCCACTCATCCGGCACAGGAGTATTAGTCGAACTGGCGTCCTGTTCGGGATCATGGTCCATTAGGCCCATCGCGGCCTGCTCCTTCCGTTGACTATCTTCGAACTGCCGGCAGGCCGCTTCAAAGCGTTGCGAGCCATTCATAGTAATCCGCTCCTTGTTCGCTCAGGACCGCATGCGCAGAGGCGATCGTGTCCAGTGCCCGATCTAGCTGTCCATCACAGCATTGCGAGATATTGAGAAGGCGCGCCGCGAGAATTGCTTGCTCCGCATCGCGTAAGGTATCCGCATGACAGCCGTCAGCTATGTCCGCTCGCTCGCGTTCCGTCCGTCGCCGCCGAGACTCCGCCAAAGCAGCCGGATCAGGCCGCTGGTCATAGAACAGATCGGCTGGTCGAATGCCAAGCGCCGCACAAATAGCCGCCAGGTCGCAGCCGGCCCAACATCGAAGCAAAATGCCTCGCTCGCCTTCAGTCACCGATAACGAGGGCGAGCGATCCGCATGCGCCGGGCACCTTGCCGTCCATCGACCAGGACCGCGAGAGCGTACGCGGTCCACTCGGCTCAAGAGATCATCGGTCGTCATAGCCCCCCCGCTGTGTTAAAGCTGGTCGTCGGAGCGCTTCTAGAACCTCACCCACCCGAAAGCGAACTCCCCTCCCAGAGCATCCCACAACATAGTGGGGCAACTGATTGTTCGCGGCCATTCGATAGGCCGTGCCCTTCCGCATCACCCCCAGCGCTTCTAGTTCCTGCGCCGTCACAAGTCGATCATCGCTATTCATCCTTTTTCTCCCCTGCTATGTGAGAGCCTCCCGTGCCGTGCCGATGCGCGGCCTCTACAAGAGGAGAATCGCGGACAAAGTCGGGGAGTTTGTTCCTAGGGGGAAGAGATGCGAACTAGCCTAATTTCTTGATGAAGTCTTTTGCATATCCGCAAGTATCTGAGCAGTCTTTGCCATGATCCGGGCAGTTAAAGCTCTGTATTTCAGCGTCTAAGCGGGTATTAGCCCGATGGGATAGAGTTTTGCGGGCCTTGAAGGGGCGGCTGAAGACAATGTAGTGGACTCGCTCAACGGACTCACGGATAGAGGATTCTTTAGGCACTGCCATATCGAAGGGGCCTTTTGGCAGTGCCCCCGTCTTTTCATATGCCGCGATCCAACGGTAGGGCACCGCCCGATAAAAATGTAGATAGAAGCGATGGTAGTCACGTTTCACGTTCTGTTGCCAGGTGGACGCCGGTTTCCTCCGGCTTCTCGGAAGTTCTTCCAGACATCGCTTCACCGCCTCTTTGAACTTTGTGGCCAAACCAGCAAGGTGATTCCCTTTGACCTTCGATAGATCCAGATGAATTGTCAGAATAGGCAGAGAATCCGCCGGAACTTTTTTGGGCAGGGAAGGCAATTGGCATACTATTCTGCTGTGGGAGTGAAAGACCGCAGCATCCTTCGGGAGAACATAGAACTGGACGCGCGGAGAATAGAAAGAGGATTGCCAATTAGTCTCTATCGTAAGAGGTTGGCTTAATGGTACGCGGAGGGTCTCAAGCCAATTGTCACGTTTTACGATATACGGATCGCCACCATGAAAACCACTAATGCGGTACTTTTCACAGATTTGTTTGTCAAGACGGGCATGCCGCTTCAACAATGATCTCCGCTGAGCGGCAGAGAGTGGGGTTGTGTGTTCTCTACTTGCAATGCGTTGACCCGTCGCTTGAAGTTGGTCAAGGACGAGTTGGTAGTGAAGGTCTCTATATTGATGAACAAGAGGTTCATCCCGTAAGGCAAGAGTCTTCAGCTCTAAGGTCGGATCAAACTCTTCCTCCTTCGATTTTCCCTTGGGCACGTCCCCTCCTACAGCCTTACCATGCAGGTCGAATCCGAGTAAGGGTCCGTTACGGGCAGGTCTTATCTACCGAAGCGAAATCTCAGCAGCTCATACAGGTGATTGAGCAGTGAGGGCTTAGAGTCTTGTAAACGCACCACAGGCAAGTCTTTTACAGTGATCTCATACGTGTGAATTACGAGCTTACGGTGTGACAAGGACGAATCACTGATGAATGTTCCTTCCCGCATTTTTGTCTTGTCATTCTCCTCTAATGGGAACTTGAGGTTATGAATTGACGGGCTCGTTTCAAGCGATACTTCAAGAAATTTCGCTCGCCAGTTGAGATTGAGCAAATCATGAAACTTGTCAGGTGCTAAGTAGAGCCATACCCGTACTTCCGCCCCGTGCTCGATGGCCACACAATCTGTATAGAGGTCGTCAGGGTGTTCTTTGTTCCATGCGAGCATTTTCACATCGGTATCCGGCGTGCGATTGACGATGGTAAAGGCAAGTCCGTTGTATCCTTCTTCGGCAACATTGAGCGTTTTCCAGCTAGTGGCAAATTCCTCACCCGTCTTTCCATTCGGCATCTCTCTGTGAAGTAAGATTTCTCCTATCCCCTTGGGAATTTGGACTTTTGTGAAATGCCCATTGTCGAAATGTACAGACTGTCCCGTTTCTTCACCAAAGGCCATACCAGGCCTCGTATACCGAAACAGCTTCTGTTCTGGGGCGTAGAGAAAGAAGAACAGCTTGCTGGTGTCGTCCCAACTCACCACATTTCACCTAGGATACGAAACTCCAGGAAATGCGTCGGCGGTTTCCTTTTTGGGAAACATGGAAACTCGAACGGCCGGGGGAAGGGGTCGCCATATGCCTCTGGCCATGTCTACGAGGGCCTCCCATCGGCCACCCGGCCCACCGGGAAACCTACCCCCGGCCTCGTCCTTAGCCAGGCCGAGCAGAAAATAAGACCCCCACCCCCTGTCTTCCGCGTCACGGTTCCAGTCGCGGTTCGAGTCCGAAAACAGTCACGGTGAGGGGATACCACAGGAGGACACAAAGAACAACGGCAGGTCACAAACCCGTTGATAGGCCTGTGCCTGCCGTTGTATGGTGTGTCTTGCTATGGTTTGGTGTTTATACCTAATTCGTGTTCCTAAACCGCGTGTCGCACGTTCAATTCGTGTCGGGGGCACCATACCGCACTTTGTGTGAACCGGCGGCTCATCGGGCGTAGCCCCTCTTCATTGACGCCGCCGGAGAGAACCTCCAGGCCTTTCAGTTCTCTTCGTTCTGAATCCTCACTTCGTTGAACCGCAAGCTCTTCATCGTTGTTTCGTATATGTCGCTTATGGCCCCCTACTTTCGTTCGCTTCCCGATTCTTCCCGGTTGCCGTAGGATGCTCTCACGTCGCACACAACGGAACTGCTTCGCCCCGTCCGAGCCTTTGGTCCGAGAAGATACATGAATCTCCGCTCCAGCCCACGAACGGTGCTTCGACTTCCGATCCACTTCCTGGGTGATTGGGGGGCCGGCCTGGGTCAGCTCATCAACCTGTCCACTCCAGGGTGCGCCATCGAAAGCCACACCTCGTTACAACAGGGAGCCTATGTAGCCCTCGAAATCCTTCAGGAAGCCTCCGCTCCGGTTTCCATCCCCCTGGCCAAGGTCCGTTGGGTCCGTCATGGCCGGCTCGGCCTTGAGTTTCTCCGTTACGACAGCGGCGCGAGAGAGCAATTGGATCGCCTCCAGAACATGTAAGCCTGGCAGCCGCCAATCCCCTTCTTCACTCAAGGAACGGACCGCTTTCTGAGCATCGCCCCTCACATCAAGGTCTCAGGCTGATAGCCACTCCTCTTTTCCCCCTCCCTGATTCATTCTCACAATACTCCGCACGACGACCAGATCCGCCGGTTTGCTGGCTGAAACCCGGATTATCGACTACATTTGGTGAAAACGGCGTCGGGCTCATAGGTTGCAAGCCCGTCTGTCGGCAGGCCTCTGGAAGGAAGGTCCATGCGCCCCAGGTCACATCACCGAGTGTCGCTGCGCTACCCTGTACGGTTTTGCGGGGACGACGTTGCCGGAAAGGGCAGGCTGGTCGATCTGTCCGGACCGGGCTGCGCGGTTCGGAGCGAAGTCACCCCGGCAGTCGGCACCTACCTCTCTCTCCAAATCGAATGTCCGGGAGGGGAAGACCCCATCGCGATTGCCCTGGCCCGCGTCCGTTGGGTCAAAGCGCGCACGTTCGGCGTGGAGTTTCTCAAGTATGCTCGAAGCGCCAAAGAACGGCTCTCCGGAATCCGACGCCTTCGCAACCACGCAGGGTCCTCCGGACATGACATCGCCTGGAGCGGGTAGCCCGGGTCCGGTTCGATCGACTCCGTTCGCGCCTGCACAAATTGCCATGTTTCTTGCCGGCACGGATACCCTCGGCTAGACTTCGACCCATGTAATGGTCCCAACCGACCAACGCCGCATCCATCGTCCGATGCCTAGAACCGCCGCCAAGGACCCGGCCCGCACCAGAGCCAAGCACGCCGCCGCGATCGAAGCGGTGAACGACAATATCCGCAAGCTGCAAGATCAACTCACCCAGGTCGAAGATCTCAGACAGGAAGGGTTCCCGTACCGGGATGCAATGAGGGCGCGGGCGGAACTCCAGGTTCGCGAATGCATCAAGTATATCTTTGGGGAGCGCTCACCTGAATTTCAACAGTGGAAGACCTATCACCTCCGCACCAGTTCCCCGTCGGAAGTGGCCGAGACAATCTCGTTGCTCCAAACCTTGATCGCCCAGTTGGAACGGAAGAAACTGGAATTGCAGGGGCTCGCCCCGCCCGCTTCCGGCCACGCCTCGACCATCCGATCGGCGCCGGCTGCGCTGCCGCCCGTCTCGACAACAGCCACGGCTGGACCGGTGGCTTCCGCAACGCCGGCCCGGATGACGACTCTATCGCCCGCTGCACCCGCTGCGATACCAGTCACAGCCACCCTCATGGCGGACCACACCGGCAGGGTCGATGATCACTCCGTCCCTTTGAGCCGACAGGCGAACACACCCGTTCATTCCGACGACTTGTCCCACGACTTGCCGCGGCCGCTTCCAGAGCAGGGCGATGCCCGTCACGGACTTTCGCCTGTGGACCAGGCCCCGGCGCCCCAGACAGCCCCTTCTCCCCCACCGCCCGGGACCAGTCAGGGTCCGGGCGTCCCAAGCATGCCCGAGCCCCGTGAGCAGGTTCGGGATTCTGCGAATCAGGGAGACGCGCCTGCTGCGGCCCCGGGGCCCCTCTCCGATCCTCCTACGCGCCTGCCGGATCCCATCGCCACGGCCCGGCATCCGACTCAAGAGCACGTCCCTGACCGCCTACCCGACCACGTCCAGCCCGAGCCGCCCTTCCCCTCCGCCATCTCCGTGCAACCGACCGAAATCCGAGCGGAAGTCTCTCCGCCGCCGGCCACCACAGCAGGCGCTGTCGGACAGATCTCCGGCCCATCAGATCGGAGCGAAGGCGAACCGGAGGACCCCCTCGATCTCGTCAGAAAGGTCTGTACGAGGTTCCACGCCGTGGTCCGGCAACTCCGGCTCCGCGGGGACGATCGAACCACCCTCGACGTGCAGGACGAGCAGGATGTTCACGACCTCCTGTACACGCTGTTGCGATACGAGTTCGACGAGGTGGCTCAAACGGAATGGCCGGCCAGCCGGCCGGCGACGGCGCCGCGCGCCGTGTCTCTCCTGCCGCGCCACCGTCTCGCCGTCCTGGCGAAGATGACCAGGAGCGGGCTGGGACCCCGCGAAATCGCCGAACAGTTGACGGCCGAGGCCGCATCCTTTCCCGCCGCCGGGCACCAAACCCTGTTCTGTTTCATTTACGATCCGGAAGGCCGGATCGGCAATCCCCGCGGGCTTGAAGCGGAACTGACCCGGGTCAGCGATGCGCAGATCGTCGAGGTGTTCATCGCCCCCAAATGACCGCCCCGGACCGGCTGCAACCTCTTCGTCCCTTTCATCGGCCGCCACGTTGACTTCGTCGATCACGATCCGTTAGTGTCCTCGCGCTGCATGGTGCTCATCCTATCTTCGGAGTAGCAATATGGCAGACCGCGCCTACATTCTGATCAACGTGGCTCCAGGACAGACCCGGGATGTGGTGAAATTCCTCTCCCAGATCAAGGAGATGAAGACCATCGACACCTGTTGGGGCAAACCCGACATCATCGCGCTGGTGGAGGTGCCCGATCAGGACGCGCTGACCTCGCTGGTATTGCAGAAAATTCACGCGATCGAAGGCGTGACCCAGACCCAAACGCATCTGGTCCACCGTTTGGCAAGCTAGTTCCATCATGACGACCGTCTCCCACCCTCGGCTCCGACGGGCCTTATTCATCGTCGCGCTGTTGGCGGGCGGCTGTGCCTCGCCCTCCGTGCCCCAGCAAGCCGATTCGGTGGAGGCCCTGCTGGACGCGCCGATGGATCAGGTCCGGGCCGCGGTGCTCGAGGTGTTCGCCTCGGAGGGCTATACCGTCGAATCCGCTCAAGGCCGCGCCGAAAACCGGACGGAATCGATTCAAACCGGCTATCGGGAGGAAATTCGCGCGCCGTGGGACTGGATGTTGCGCGTTCGTTTCGGAGTCGGCCGCACGCAGGCCGAGGCCAATCTGAACGAAGAGGGGGAGCGTTCCACCAAACTCCTGCTGACGGTGCTCCACGAGAGCAAGGGATCGCTGGCGGGAAGCTGGACTCCCTCCGATCCGCCGTTGCGGCAGAGCGCCGAACATTATCTCCGTCTGATCAAGAACGAGCTTAAGCTTTTGTAGGGTTCTCTCCGGTCCCTTCCGTGTCCTCTCCCAGATCGATGCCGAACCGCTCGGCCATCCGGTAGAGCGTCCGCCGGTCGATCCCGAGAATCTTCGCCGTCTTGACCTTGTTGCCTTTCATTTCCTTCAGCACACGGAGCAGGTGACGCCGCTCCACTTCTTCGAGCGTCAGGAGAAATTCGGACCGGTCGTCCTTCTCGAGGACGGGCGCCGCCTGGTGAACCGAGGGCGGCGCCAGAGCCGTGCGGCGGAGGGATTCCGGCAGGTCCTCCGGCAAGACCACCGGCCCATGGCTTAATGACACGGCCCGCTCGATCGCATTTTCCAATTCCCGCACATTGCCAGGCCAGGAGTACTGGTCGAGCAGCGCCAAGGTTTCTCTGGCGAAGCCCCGCACTGGATGGTCGGCCGTCCCCGTGTACTTCTGCAAGAAATGATGGGCCAACATCGCCAGGTCCTCGCGCCGTTCGCGAAGCGGCGGCAACTTGATCCGCACGACGTTGAGCCGATAAAAGAGATCCTCCCGAAATCGGCCCTCCTTGACCAGGGTTGGCAGGTCGCGATTGGTCGCCGCGATCAACCGCACGTCCACCTTGACTGAACTGGTGCCGCCGACGCGGCGGATTTCCTGATCCTGCATCACGCGGAGCAGTTTCACCTGCAACGCCTGCCCCAATTCCCCGATCTCGTCCAGAAATAACGTGCCGCCGTTCGCGGTTTCGAACAGGCCGTGCTTGACGCCGACGGCGCCGGTGAACGCGCCCTTTTCATGACCGAACATTTCGGATTCCAGCAGCGCGTCGGGCAAGGCGCCGCAGTTGACCGGCACAAACGGCATCTCGTGGCGGGGGCTGTTCCCGTGGATGGCCCGGGCCACGAGTTCCTTGCCGGTGCCGCTCTCGCCTTCCAGCAGCACGGTGCTCTTGCCCTGCGCCACCCGCGCCACGAGCTTGTACACCTCCAACATGGCCGGGCTGCTCCCCACGAGGCCGGTCAGGACCGCCCGTTCACGCAGCTCCTCCCGGAAACGGCTGTTCTCCCGGAGCAGCCTCGCGTGATCGAGACTCCGCTGGACCACCAAACAGACCTCCTCCTTGCGGAAGGGTTTGGCCAGATAGTCGTAGGCGCCCTGCTTGATCGCCTCGATCGCCCCTTCCAACGAGCCGAACGCCGTCAGCAGCACGATCGGGGTTCCCGGCCTGATGCGTTTGAACTCGCGGAGCACATGAAATCCATCCACGGCTCCCATTCGGATGTCCGTCAGCACCAAATCGACCGGGAGCTGCTGGCCCCGCTCGATCGCCTCCTGGCCGCTCCCGAAGCTCTCGACGTCATAACCTTCCTTCTGCAGCGCCTCCACGAGCAGCTCGCGCGCGACTTGGTCGTCGTCCACCACCAGGATTTTTGCCTTCGGCTGCATCATCGGTTCCTAGGAGCCTGTCCGACATTGACCTTTCTACTGCGGCAAACGATGTACCGGCATCTGCTTCGTTCTCGGCCCCGAAACATCCTCAACGTATTCCAGCGAATACGCTTCCCGTCTTCGCGGCCTGCGGCCTGGCATCTGCCAGCACCTCCTTCACCTCGTCACGAACGGCAATGTCGGACAGGCTCCTACGCGGCTCGATCCGCTCGATCCTCCATCGGCAGCGCAATGAGCACCTTCGTGCCCTTGCCGACTTCGCTGTGGATTGAGAGCCTCCCCCCATGCGCCTTGACGATTTCCCGGCTGAGAAACAGGCCGAGCCCGCTGCCCTTTCCGATCTCTTTGGTCGTGAAGAACGGCTCGACCGTTTGCCTGACATGCTCGGGCGGCATCCCGCACCCGTTGTCGTCCACCGACAGGACGGCCACGTTCCCCGGCACCTCTTCTCGAATCCGTTGCCACTCTTCCGCTTCGATCGGATCCACGGCCTGCTGTTCCGCGGACAACAGCACTTCGCCGCCCGACGGCGTGGCCGCCAGGGCGTTGGACAACAGATTGACCAGCACCTGTTGCATCTGCTCCGGATCGGCCCAAAGAACCAGGCTCTCGGGCCGGCAGGTCACGGACAGCTTCACGCCTTTGGTCACATAGGTCGGCTCCATCAGAGCCGCCACGGAGTGGAGCAATTGGAGCGCTGGCGTCCAGGCCGGATTGGGCTTGCGCTGCCTGGTGGTGCTGAGCAGGTCCTGAATGATCAGCACGACCCGATTGATTTGGGATTCGACCGTGTCGAGGCGCTTGGCCATGTCCGGCGTCAAGGCAGCCTCCTCGCGGAGCGCGCGCACATGCCAGGCGATGGAATGAAGCGGCGTACCGACTTCATGGGCCACGGAGGCCACGAGTTGCCCGACGGCCGCCAACCGCTCCGCCCGGTTCAAGGCATCCTTCACCTCGGCCAACTGCGCATGGGCCTTGAGGAGATTTTCCGTTTGCAGGGCCAGGGCCGCCCTGGCCGCTTCCTCCCTGGCCTTCCGTTCCTCCCATGTCAGCCCCAGATAGGCGACCCCTCCAAGCACACAGACCACCAGGGTTCGGTTGATGACGGCGGATACGAAGCGGCCCGGCTTTGTCGGCCGCATCAGCCCGATATAGGTCGCGATGATGCAGAAGACCAAGGTGAGGTAGAGCAATTTGCGGTTGCGGGTGGAGGCGACCAGCAGGATCGGCAGCACAAAAGCATAGGCCCCGACGACATTGGCCGGCACGAGCGTCTCGACCACCACCACAGTGACAAACAGCAAGGCGGCGATGACCAGGACGATCCGGTTGCGGTTGGTCATGGTGTCGTGGGCCGTGATGGAGGGTCAGTGCCGATCCCTGGCTCCGCATCATCGGGACGGCGAGGCGGCCGCTCCTCGCGCATGACCTGCGCGAGCCTGCGCACCAGGCGTTCGCCCTTCATGGCTTCAAGGGGAACCGAGAGCTTGCGCGACCAGTTGGGGTACTGATCGACCGTCCCCGGCAGGTTCACCTGGGAGACTTCCCTGAGCCAGTCGTCCAGGCTGGCCAGCGCCAGACAGGACGAAGAACGGGCCAGGAACCGATGGACCGGCTCCAAGAGTCGCTCGGCCTGAACCGCGCGGGAGGCTTCGACGCGGTCCGGCGATTCGGAAAGCGTGGAGGCGCGGGCCAGGGCCTCCAGGATTTTCGTCTTGTCCCGCTCCCGTTCTTCCCACGCCTGTCGCCGTGCCTCCTCCGTCGGAAACAACCCGAGCTTCGCCCGCGTCTCGAGATCTTCTCCGGTCCAAAACCCCAGCCACGTCGGCAGATCGTGGGTCGTCGTCACCGCCAGGGATCGGACCGGATAGTCGCTCGGCTGTTTCCATGATCCGTCCGCTTCCCGCTCAAAATAGAAGACCCGGTACGAGAGGATGTTGACCGCCTCAAGCTTCTCGCGTACCCAGTCCGGCACGGTCCCGAGATCCTCCCCGACCACCACGGTCTTCGCCCGCACGCTTTCCAAAGCCAGGATGCCGAGCAGATCGTCGAACGGATAGTGCACATAGGTGCCGGCCGACGCCGGCCGCCCCCGTGGAATCCAGAAGAGCCGAAACAACCCCATCACATGGTCGATCCGCAAGGCCCCACCGCGGGAGAGGTTCTGCCGCACCAACCGGATAAAGGGTCGATAGGCCTGCTCGCGCAAGGCCACCGGGTTGAACGGAGGAAAGCCCCAATTTTGTCCCTGCATGGCAAAGGCGTCGGGAGGACAGCCGCAGTCGGCCTCCATGGCCAGGACATCCTGGAGCAGCCAACCTTCCGCCCCGCTCGGATCGTTGCCCAGCGCCAGGTCATGGTATAGGCCGACCGGCATCCCAAGATCCGCCGCCACACGGGAGACCTCGGCCAACTGTTCCTCGGCCACCCATTGCATGTATTGGTGGAGCCGGATTCGATCCCGGTGACGCTCGGCGAAGGCCCGGACCGCGTCATTGTCGGGATGCTGATACTCGGCGGGCCATTTGCGCCAGACCCAGATGGGAGGCGACAACCGTTGAAAGTGCTCGGACAGGGCGGCGTAGGTGGCGTATCGCTCAAGCGATTCTCCCTGTTCCCGGCAATAGCGCTCGAAGGCTTCGCCGCGACCGGTACAGGCCCTCCGCGCTCCCTCTGTTTCGAGGAAATGCGTCGCGTCGAACGTGTGAAAAAGCTGCTCAAACACCGCCCATTTCGCGGCCTGCACCCCTTCGTAGTCCACCCAGTCCGATTTTCGACAGGCCTCGATGCGGGACCGCAATTCATCGCTCGCCACCAGACGCTGGGCCCCCGGGCTCGAGGCGAATTCGGGCACCCGCTCCACATCGACATAGAGTTCGTTCAGGTACACCCGGCTGTTCGGCGAGTAGGGACTGATATGGTGGGGACGCCGATTCTTGAGCGCATGAAGAGGGTTGACTCCGATCGCCTCGGCACCGAGATCGGCCGCGGCCCAGCGGACCAAGGCCTCAAAGTCGGTGAAATCGCCGAATCCCCAATTGCGCTGCGACCTGAGCGCATAGAGTTGGGTCCACAGGCCCCAGACACGTCCGCCGTCTTGAAAGGCGCCGGACGTGTAGCAGCCGGACGGCGTCACGATCAGGAGCGTATGGCCTTGGATGCTCCGGGACCCAACGGTCGCCACCACCGACAGGTCATGGTATCCAAGGGGCACGGCCAACGGGATGTCGAGTTGAAACTGAATATGGCGGGTCCCCTCGATGGATTGCGTATCGACAGGGGCCAATCCGGGACCGGCGCGGTCGTCGGCAACTGTCCGGCCTGCTTCGTCGCGGAGGGACCAGGCGAGAGTCCATTCGCCATCCAGGCCCTCTTCGGAAGGAACCCGCACCGCACAGGTGACGGAGGGTTGCCCGGCCTGGACGATGACGACAGGATCACAGATCCGCCGCCACGGCCGGAACCTCACCGCCTCCCAAGACCGGGTCAGGTGCTCGGGAGAGCCGGCCGGCACGCCCATGGCCTCCAGCACCGCCCGCTTGGTCTCCTCCGAAACGACATGGTGTTGCCCCCAGACATCGTAATAGTGATCGGCGATGCCATAATGGCCGAGCAGTTCGGTGAGGCAATCGGGTTCGTGATGGTCGGTCATGGAATCGGGTAGAAGTCTGCGAGATGCGCCGAGACCTGTCAAGTCACGATGACGGCGACAGCCGAACAACAGTACAATCGGACGCCGGCACGATGGAGCGACGGAGGTCCTGCATGGTCATGGACAAGCTTTCCGGCCGATATTCGTCATGCGATCAACGATACGCCTGCCCGTGAGCGCCGATTTCAACAAGCAGGACAGAGCCGATCCTTCCGATGGTCCCGGCCGTCCCCCTATTGGCGACGCCCTGGTTCGCTTCGGAACCAGCTCATGGGCCTATGAAGGCTGGCAAGGCCTGATCTACCATCGCCCCTATGCCAAGAGCCGCTTCAGCCGGGAGTGCCTCTCCGAATACGCCGCCTTTCAGCATGAGGACCGCCCCCTGTTCGACACGGTCGGGATCGATCATACCTTTTATCGTCCGGCAACGTCTTCCCAATTAGCATCTTATGCCGCCCAGGTCCCGCCGACCTTCCACTTCTGCCTCAAGGTCTGGGAAGAGCTGACGATCCCTGCCTTTGCGCGGCTTCCCCGTTACGGAAGCAAGGCGGGAAGCCGAAACCCTCGATTCCTCGATGCGGATCTCTTTCGAGATGTAGTCTATGAGCCGGCGCGACAGGGCCTCGGTGAAACCCTAGGGGTCTTTCTCTTTGAATTCCAGCGGACCGGCCTGACCGTCGAGGAGTTGCTCCGCCGACTAGAGCCGTTTCTGAATCGCCTTCCGCCTGGCCCCCGGTACGCGATCGAGATCCGCAATCCGGCCGTCCTTGGCCCTCGCTACCGGGATCTGCTCGCGGCCTACGGCGTCGCCCATGTCTACAACCACTGGTCCCTCATGCCGGACCTGGCGTCACAGCATCGGTCTCTCGGCGGCCGGTTCTCCGCCCCGTTCATCGTTGCCAGACTCATGACCCCCTTGGGCCTGGCCCACGCGGAGGCGGTCGAGCGATTCGCCCCCTACAATCGGCTGGTTCTGCCTCAGCCGCGGATGAGGCAGGACACGGTGGCCCTGATCCGGCAGGCCCGGTCCGAACATCGGACGGCCTATGTGCTAGTCAACAATCGCGCGGAGGGCAACGCTCCCATGACGATCCGGCAACTTGTCACGCTGCTCAAGTCCTGACCTGGCCCGCCTCCGCCGGCGATTGCTCGGCATCGACGTGGTTGGTAAGATGACATACGAGTTCGGCGGGAATCTGGTTCTGGTTTATGACAGCTCCCGCCCCGGAGGTTTCCATGAACAAGCCTCGACGATCACCCGGCATCGCTTCGCTCATCGGTCCGCTCACGATGGTCTTCCTCTCCGGGCTGGCTCAGACCGCGGAGGCCTCCAAGATCGAGGTTACCGGAGATTACCGCTATACCTTCCATGCGCCCGAATCCGCAGCCGACGCCAAGGCATTGGCCTGCCGTGAGGCCGCACGGATGGCGGTCAGCGCCTCATCGGTCTATCGGGACGCGACGGCTTCTCTGGTGGACTCGGCCTTGAACCGACAGATCCTCGACCAGGTCGTGAAGGACGCGCTGAAGGAGACCCGTGTGCTCGAGCAGACCGAGAAGGGGACGACGGTCTCCTGCAAAATCTCCGGCTCGCTGGAGTCGGAGGATGTCTCCCGCATCGTGCTGGCCGGCGCCAGAGGAAGCAGCGATCCCGCCGCGCTCGGAACGGATCAGAACCGCGCCATTAAGATTCTCAATGTGCAGGACGATCGGGAAGGCCACCTCCTGGTGACCTTCCAAGCCCTCCGCCGGCTGGACTGGCAGAATACGGCCTATCAAGGGACATTGCGCGATCAAGCCGACGTGATGGTGGAGTTTTTCGACGCCCAGGGACTCCTGCTCGCGACCGCACGCATTCCGGCCAGAAAGACCCAGGGAGGCGACGATGTCATGAATGCCGGCCAGGTCGGCGTGCACAAGATTGCCAAACCCCTCAATACCGCCTCCCACCGAGTCTGGGTTGCCCCTTAAGTCAGCAATCGATCAGTTACGAACAAAAAACCGGGTGAGAGGCGCCTCTCACCCGGTTTTTTCATCCCACCACCGTGTCCCGACAGTCGGGTGTTATTTCTCCGCTCCCAAGGGAGGCAAGTTGATCCCCATCCGCTCCAACCCCATGATGACGGTCAGAGCCGACGGCGAATGTTGCACGATCTCCTTCTGGACCTCGATGCGGCGCAGATCCACAAATTCCGGGGCAGTGAGCCCCAGCGCTTCCCGATAGGCGCGGTCCGCAATTCCCCGCTGTTTTTCCGCCTTCTCCCGGGCCTCTTCGGCCTTCTGAAATTCGATCATCGTGATCCGGCGCTGTTCCTGAATGATTGTTTGGGCGGTCTGTTCCAGTACGCCCTTGGGCGGCAGGATGCTGCCGACGACGACTCGGTTGAGGCGAACCGGGATGTTCTGCTTCTCCAGCAGGTTCACGCGCAACTGCTGCGCGATGGCTTCCTGCAATTTCGTGCGGGTCGTGGGATCGGTGGTCAACTGAAACAACGGATACTTTTGGACCTCCTCCCGAACCATCGTCCGGAAGGCCTCCTTCACGTTGTTGACATACCAGTTCGGCCCGAAGCGGCTGATCAAATCAGGCGACCGTCCTTCGATCACGTTGGCGATCATGAAGGCGTCAAACGAGACGGGCGCGTTTTCCGACGAGATGATGTCGAAGTGCTCGGAGTATTGGATCGGGCGCACATCCACATCGATCACCTGCGTCGTGAGCGCCACCGCCTGGCGGCCCGTCTTGACTGGGTCGGGATCGACTCCCCCATGTCCGAAGAAGAATGGCTTTTCGACCATGACCCCTTCGTGCCCCGCGTCGATCGCCACCAGGGCACAACCCGCGGTGAGGGTCATCACGCCCAGCATGGCGGCCGTGAAGACACCGGCCTGAATACCGTTCCGCATAAGGACCTCCATACCAACCTTCGGTTGAACCGGCCGCCCTTCGATGGCTCTTGGCGGCCGGAGAAAACACCTCAAGAGATTCCTCGGCCTCTGGCCTTTCTCCATACCGACCTTCGGTTGAACCGGCGCCTCTCTTACGTTTTCACAAATTTACCGGCGCCGGAGAAACCACCGCACGGGATTCACCTCGATTGTTCTAATACCAACCTTCGGTTGAACCGGCCGCTCTTCGATGGCTCTTGGCGGCCGGAGAAAACACCTTGCCGCCGACAACACCTAACGTAGCTTACGCACCGGAAAATCAGGCTGTCAAACGGGGTCGTGTGTGAAGCTCCTCATGGATGGGGCTCAATAAATCCCCGCCTGCCGTTGCAGCCATCGGACGTATCGGATGATCTCCGCCACATCCTGAGGCGTCACCCCGTCAATCTTGGGCATATCCCCGAACTGCCAATGATGCGCCCGGACCCCGTTGGCGGCCGCGCGTTGAAAGGCCACGTCGGCGTGATGGTTCGGCTCGTAGATCTTATGGACCAGCGGCGGCCCCTGGGTTGTGCCGGTGCCCCGCTCTCCGTGACAGCGGAGACAGTTCGCTTTGAAGAGCCCTTCGCCCTTGAGCACATCGGCCGGAGTTGTCCCGGCCTCCTGATTGGCACAGGACCCGCTCGCCAGCAGGCCGACCAGTCCCGCCACAATCCCAAATCCGAGGACGCCGCATTGCCGCAAGCGCCGCCGGATCGCTCTTGATGTCGGTTGGATCACCCGCCTTTTCCTCTCCTGATCTCCTCGCCTCTGGTCCGATCTTCTCTTCTTCAGCAGCGGGAGGAGCCTCCCGACATCTACGGCCTCTTCGAGCCTGTCGATGGATCGGAAGCAGGCGCGTCCGGATCAACCCCGAACTCTTCCTTCAACATCTGCGCCGTGCGGTTCATGGTGAGGCGGCGATAGATCCGCACCGACACGGGGATCACGACGATCAGCCCGATCGTCAGGTACATGAAAAATTCTTCGGGTGAGACGCTCATACTGACTCCTCGCGTCCGGCGTAGGTAATGGGATCGGTGAACCCCGCCGCCTCGAATCCTGCCAGGCGAATCTGGCAACTGTCGCATCGGCCACAGGCCGTCCCGTCGGGAGCGGGATCGTAGCAACTGTGCGTCAGGTGCAAAGGAGCCTGGTGGGCCATGCCGAGCCGGACGATCTCGGCTTTGGACTTGTGGAGCAACGGGGCGCAAATCTCGATCCCTTGCCCTTCCACGCCGGCCCTGGTGCCCAGGCGGGCCGTCGTCTCAAACGCGCGCAAGAATTCAGGCCGGCAATCCGGATAGCCGGAATAGTCCACCACGTTGGCGCCGATGTAGACACGCCGGGCGCCGATTGTTTCGGCATAGCCCACGGCCAGAGACAGGAACAGGCTGTTGCGCGCCGGCACGTAGGTGACCGGAATAGCCGCCGCTCGATCCGCCGCGGACCGTCCTTTCGGCACCGGCACGTCGCCGGTCAGGGCGGAGCCGCCGATCGAGCGGAGATCGACCTGGACAATCCGGTGATCGGACACCCCCAGCGCCCGCCCGATGGCCAAGGCCCGCTCGACTTCGACCTCGTGGCGCTGTCCGTATTGCACCGTGAGAAAAAACAGTTCGTGCCCCTCGCGCTTGGCAAGGGCCGCGGCAACCGTGGAATCCAGTCCGCCGCTCGCAAGCACCACGGCTTTCATGTCTGGGTCTCGGTCGCGGGTACGAGAGTCGGTCCGTCATGGACCAAACAAAGACTCACATACCGTTCAGAGGGAAATCAACCGTTCGAACCGAGAGGAACACACCTGAAGCAGGCGGGTCAAGCGGCACCGACAACCACGTTTGAGTCGAAGGACGGGACATTGTCCGGCGCGGCGGAGGCACGGCCTACGCGGCTAGTCCCGCTCCTCTTCCTTTTCAATTCGCTCCAACAACTCTTGCCGCGCCTGACATTCCACGCAGAGCTTCGCAAACGGCATCACCGCCAATCGCCGCTCGCTGATTTCCACACCGCACTCGGCGCAGATGCCGTATAATCCGTCGCGCAACCGCCCTAAGGCTTCGTCGATCAATTGGCGCTTGCGATTGCGCATCTCCATCAGGGAAATCCCGACTTCCCGCTCGAGATCCATGAGGGCCTGATCGCCGACATCCTTGGCCGATTCCAACCGCTGCTGCTGATCTTCCGTCACCGACTGTCCGAAGCTGCCGCCGATTTCCTTGAGAATCTCCTGCCGCTTGGCCATCAACATGCGGTGCAGCGAGTCGTACCGTTCCTGCTGGTCCGGCGTCAGCATCGCCGGCCGCTTCGGCTTGGCTTCGGGCTCCGGTTCGACCGGAAGCGCCGCGGCCCCTGCCGGCTCTTTGCTGCTGTTCGAATCTTTCATCGGGGATATGGGTTTGGTTTTGCTCATGGTCTTGACCGGCTGCTTGGCCTTCTCAGCGACCTGCTTTTTGGGTTGCGCTTTCGCCGCCATGGGGTCCTCACGTGAGGCGTGACGCGTGGGGGCCGAAAAAAGTTCGGAATCTATAACACGCCGTCATGGCTTTTACAAGGGCGCGAGCCGGCGGTCTCTCGGCCGCCTGTCGATCGAGAAGGCCTGCGTCCTACCGGATTCGGCGGTTATGGATAGGTCACCGCGGCGAACAGGTTGTACCCCTGCAACCGCTCCCGCCCCTTGAGAAACTCAAGCTCAACCAGAAATCCCAATCCGGCGACCCGGCCCCCAAGTTGCTCCACCAGATGCACCGTCGCCTCAGCGGTGCCGCCCGTCGCCAGCAGATCATCCACAATCAACACACGTTCGCCCGGCACGATCGCGTCCCGATGGATGGCCAGCGAGTTCGACCCATATTCGAGATCGTACTTCACTTCGAAGGTATCGGCCGGCAGCTTGCCCGGTCGCCGGACCGGCACAAACCCCGCCTTGAGTTGTGTCGCCAGAGCGCCGCCCATGATAAACCCCCGGGACTCGATGCCGACGACTTTGGTGACGTGATCGCGATCGAATCGGCGCTGGATATCGGCCAGGATGGCCCGAAAGGCCTCCGCGTCTTTCAGGAGGGTCGTGATGTCGTAGAACAGGATGCCGGGCTTGGGGAAATCCGGGACTTCCCGGATCAGCGCTTTATAGTTCACGTCGAGATCGAGTTCTACAGGAGGTCATCCTGCCTGATGGTCTGCCGCTCCATCGCCGCCCGGATCTTCCCCAGCGCCGCCATTTCAATCTGGCGGACCCGCTCGCGGGTCAACCCCAGTTCGCGGCCGATCTCTTCTAACGTTTTTGCCTCCCCTCCATCAAGTCCAAAACGCGAGATGACGACCATCCGTTCCTTGTCCGGCAGTTGGCGGACCCAGTTCATGAGTTCTTCCCGTCGCTGAATCCCCTCCGCGCTGTCCGCCGGCGACACCACCCCGGGGTCTTCGATCACGTCCCGGAGGAACGTATCGCTGCGGTCGTTGATGGGGCTGTCGAGCGAACAGGTGGTCCGGATCAACTGCTTGAGATCCTCCACGTCTTCTTTGGGCAGCTTGGTGCGCAGGGAGATCTCCTCGACCGTCGGTTCGCGTCCGAGTTCCCGAACCATCTTTTCGACGTCTCCGAGGTACCGGTTCAGCCGTTCGACGACATGGACGGGCAGCCGCACGAGCTTCGATTGGTTGATGATCGCCCGCTCGATGAACTGGCGAATCCACCAAGAGGCGTAGGTGCTGAAGCGGAACCCGCGCTTGTAGTTGAACTTCTCGACGGCCTTGATCAGCCCGAGATTGCCCTCTTCGACGATGTCGGCGAAGGGAAATCCGCGGTTCATGTAGCGCTTGCCGATGCTGATCACCAGGCGCAGATTGGACTCGATCATCTGGGTCCGGGCCTGTTCATCGCCGGCCATCACCCGCTTGCCGAGTTCCTGTTCCTGTTTGAAGTCGAGCAACGTGGAGCTGCGGATCTCTCGGAGGTAGGTCTTGACGGTATCCAACCCCTCCGAGCGGCCGGCGCCTCGGCCGCGTCCCTTGGAGGGCTCCGATCCGTCGAGACTTTCTTCTTCACCCACCCCCGCATCCTCGTCGGCGTCGACGGCCCGAGCGCGCTTCCGGTTTCCATAGGCCATGGAGGTCTGTGCTCGCTTTTGCACGGGATTAGTACCAGATCTGGAAGGTCTGCTCAGTGCCGGACGGCGCTCCCCACTCGATTTCCACTCTCTCGACCCTGGCCATGGGCGGCCCCTGCCGCAGCAACTCGATCAGCGCGTCCACGTCCTTCCGCACGCCTTCGATGATGGCCTCCACGCGGCCGTCGTCCAGATTCCGAACGCCGCCGAGAAGGTTCAGGCGAAGGGCCTGACGCTGCGTAAACGCCCGGAACGCCACCCCCTGGACGATCCCGCTGACCAGCACACGCGCACGAACCAACTCGCTCATGGTCAATGCTCCTGGCAGATTAGCACAACATCCTCGTGACACAAGTAAATGGGCGAATCGTGCGGCCACACACCTGTCCCCTCGTGCGTTGTCCGCGCCCGCAAGATTCTTCACAAAACGCTACCATGCTCAACCTCCCTCTGCACAGGCGAGCACAGGCGGTTCAGGCTGCTGGTTTGTGCGTATCGCATCGACTGAGAAAAGTCGAAAGAGCGACCATGAGGAGGAAATGCGGCGGGATTTAACAGCAATCCGCGAAAGGTTTCTCCGCCGGCCTCAGAGACGATCAAGCTCGGATGAACCGGCGGGTCACACAAAGGCTGGCAAAAACAAGCCAAGAACGAATCACTGAAGGTGCTCTCGGCGGCGTCATATAGGAAGGCTTCGCCTGAAGAGCCGCCGGATCACAGGTACGAATAGAAAAACCCTCACTGGAGGTGTCTCTCCGCCGGCGCAAAGAAGAGGGCTTCGCCCGATGAGCCGGCGGAACACACGAAAGACGGCACACATCTGACAAGATTAAACTGTGGTGTTTCTCCGGTGGCGTCAATAGGGAGAGGCTTCGCCTAGAGAGCCACCGGTACTAGCAAGCTTGGTATGGTCGGGGCGAGAGGATTTGAACCTCCGACCCCTGCGTCCCGAACGCAGTGCGCTACCAGTCTGCGCTACGCCCCGACAAGGCATGTATCTATCGGAGGGAGTGCGGCTAGGTCAAGGGCTCGAATCGGAGACCGTGGGCTTCCGCCACGCCTCTGTGCGTGACCGTCCCGTAGGCCAGATTCACACCCTTGGCCAAGGCTGGATCAGAACGGATGGCCCGTTCCGCTCCCTCCGAGGAAAGGCGGACTATAAAGGGCAGGGTGGCGTTGGTCAAGGCTAAAGTGGAGGTTCGCGGCACAATGCCCGGCATGTTCGGGACGCCATAATGGAGGACGCCGTCAACCTTGTAGACCGGATCCGAATGGGTGGTGGGCCGGATCGTTTCCACGCACCCGCCTTGATCGACCGCTACATCGACGATGACCGACCCGGGTTTCATCCCGCTGACCACGGCGCGGCTGACCAGCTTGGGCGCCTTGGCTCCCGGCACCAAGACGGCTCCGATCACCAAGTCGGCGTCCAGCACGGTCTGATCGATCGCCCATTGATTGGGCGCCAAGGTGACAATCCGTCCCCGATAGAGGGCATCCAACGCGCGCAGCCGCTCCAGATCCAGATTAATCACCGTTACCCTCGCTCCCATTCCCACGGCAATCTGCGTGGCGGCGCTGCCCACGACGCCGGCCCCCAAAATCACGACATGGGCCGGTGCCACCCCGGCCACTCCTCCGAGCAACAGGCCCCGGCCTCCGTGGAGCCCCTCCAGGTAATGCGCGCCGATCTGCACGGCCATGCGGCCGGCGATTTCGCTCATCGGTTTCAGCATCGGCAGGCTGCCGTCGGCCAGGGCCGTCGTTTCGTAGGCGATCGCCAGCACGCGCGCGTCAAGCAAGGCTTTGGTCAGTTGCGGCAGCGAGGCCAGATGAAGATAGGTGAAGAGCGTCTGTTGCGGACGGAACAAGGGACATTCTTCCAGCAGCGGCTCCTTCACCTTGACGATCAACTCGGCCTCGGCGAACAGGTGCGCCTTGTCGCGGGCGATCTGCGCGCCGGCCTTTCGGTACTCTTCGTCCGGAAACCCGGACCCGTCCCCAGCCGAGGGTTCCACCAGCACTCGATGGCCCAACCCGACCAGCGTCCTGGCTCCGTCCGGCGTAAGGCTGACCCGGTACTCATGGTCCTTGATCTCTTTGGGTATCCCGATGATCATCGATACCTCCCGGGTATTGCGTACTGCCACGAGTCATATTATACGCCGTTCATGCCAGGCTCAGAAGCGCTGCGCCCTCCACGTGCACCGACAGCCATGCCGGTCGCATCCGGCGCGGTGGACAGTCAGGAAAGCCCTGTTGTACACTCCTGCGACAGCGAGACCGGAGCGACGTTCAGGCGAACGTCACAGGATCAAGGACCGCGATGATGACGACGTGTGACGGATGTGGAACAGAAAAGGGGCCTCTGATGAAGCTTTCGCTCGGGAAGGACTTCTTCGGCCGTCCCTATGACCGGCTCTCCCCGTCCGCCGACCAAAGCCCGAAATGGTATTGCGAACCCTGTTCCATGCAGAAAAACCTGCAGCGCGACTATCGCGACATCCGCGGCGAGTTCGAGAAACTCAAGCAGCGTGACGGCTCCCTGCTCGATCGCCCAGAGGAGTTGCAGCGCGCCCAGTTGCGCCTGCGCGAGATCGTTACACTCCTGAGCGCCTCCGCAACGCCCCAGGCCCTGCTCGCTCCGGGAGAAGTGACGCAACTTCTCGGAGACATTCAAGCCCGCTCGCAGGCTCAGCCGGCCTGACCGCATTGTGAGACACCATGTCAGGCTTCAAGCATCACATCTTCGTCTGCATCAACCAGCGCCCCAAAGACGATCCGCGCGGCTGCTGCGCCAATCAGGGATCGGAGCGGCTGCATGCCTTTTTCAAGAAGGAAGTGGAGCGGCTCGGGCTCAAGGGGATGGTTCGGGCCAACAAGGCCGGCTGTCTCGACCATTGCGAATACGGCCCCAGTGTCGTGATCTATCCCGAAGGGGTCTGGTATTGGGTAGGCTCGGAGGCCGATGTCACGGAAATCATGGAACGCCATATCGTCAAGGGCGAGATTGTCGAACGGCTGTTGATGCCCAATCATCAACCAGGCACCCCGCCCGGACTCCCTCATCTGCACCTGTAAGCCGTCCGCGGCTCGCCCGCGCCGACACCATGGCCACCGAAGACAAATGGAAAGCCAACGCAGAAAAGGTCGCGTTTATGAAGCGGTTCCCCGGTCTGGTGACGGACTGGACCCAACTCATCGGCAAGACGGTCGAGGCCGTCGAGCCGCTGGCCGGCAAGCCGGGCGCCGTGGTGCTGGTCTTCACCGACGGGTCATTCGCCGTGGCTCCGCCGCTTGCGCCGGAACCCTGGGAGATCGGCGAGGCATTGAAAAACGCCCGTCCGCACCTGGCAGGCACGCATGCACAGGCGTATGCTGAGTATGATCGGCTTGTTCAGCAAGACCGCGAGGCACTCCGCGCGGCCAGGTTGGAAAAGATTCTGGGAGCCATCCACAACAATCTGGAACAGATCCCCGAATTGAAAGACCGGTTGAAAGAGCTGGTGAAGGAATGGAAGTGAACGAGTCCCGCGCCAAGAACATGTTCGAGATCTTCTCGCAGGGACTTTTTGAAGGAGTCAAACCGATGATGGTTGTTCGTGATCATCTGGTCCGCCACCCCGACCGCTGCACGCATCAAGCGATCTGCGTGCCGATCTGCCCGACCGGCGCCTGGCTGTCCACGCCGCCGTTCAAGTTCGACGCGTCACGCTGCCTCGAAAGCTGCCGCCTCTGCCTGGATGCCTGCCCCTCCCACGCCATCTACGGCGTGTTCAGGAAGGGGGAGAAGCTGCTGGTGCCGCAGCCAAAAAGCTGAGGGAGGTCCGGATTCCCGGCCAGAAGCTGGGCGAGATGTCGGAAACCTTCTGAAATTCACTCACGGGCTCGTTTAATTTCTGCCCTCCTTCTGACTGACTCCTGAAACTGATCAACACGTTATTCCTTCGACAATTGTTCCATGAATCGCTGAATGCGGTCTAAATACAGAGGAATCTGACGAACCGCGATAGGGAGCGCCTCGTACACTCGCTCAGGATCGATCTCATCGTATTCGTGCACGATGCGGTTGCGGAGTCCGGCGGCCATCGTATTTGCTTGGCAAGATCAGCCGTCATAACGCCGAGCGTGCCGAGCGCCAAAAAGGAATTGTAATAGTCCTTGGGCGGTGCCTGGCCCGACTCGGTGACAAGGTGGAAGTTAATGTCGATCATCCGTCCAATAGTCCGCTCCAAGTACCGCTCGGCCACAACCTCATGTATGGGATCACCGACATACTGCTCTCGCGGCAATCGCGCGAGATCGGTCAGCTTCGGCAGGTCCTGCAAGATCAAGGACATTTTTCTGGTGATCAGGGCACAATCGATCATGGGCGGGACGTCTCCGAACACAAGGCCGCCAGGCGACGAGCAACATACCGCCGCTCCAATTCCAGATAGGGCCGAAAGTCCTGGTATTGCTTGAAGGCGGAAAGACGAAGACGCGCAAATTCCTTTTCATTGCCGTAGAGCAACCGACCGGATTCGAGAATCTTCTTTAGAAACAAAGGGTCCGCGCGATTCAGGATCGCCAGATCTATGTCAGATCCGGGAAACAACACCTGAAAAGCCGCCTGGATATCGAGCATAGTCTACAAGGACACATCAGGATCGATCAGCTTGACCGCAACATCCAGGTCGCTTTTTTTATGGCTCGTCCCGCTGACTGTTGACCCGAACTGAATCACCAGGCGAATACCAAAGCGCTCGGCAAGGGCGCCCAACCCCTGAATCGAGCTGACGATGGCGTCGCGAACCGATGGCTGCCCCATAGTTTCCTCCCCAGAACCGGCCTACAGGCAGGTAGCCTAACCGAAACCACTATCGGTGTCACGCGAGGATAACAGTCATGGTCCAATGCCACAGACGAGGGAGAGAAGCTGTGGCGGGCGAACCGGCCTTTCCCGACCTTGCCCCAAGGGAGAAGGGGGAGTTAGCATACAAGACACATAGCCCTCGCCTGGGACATGCCTTGCGCGAACGGAATTCTTTGCGCGCGGTCGTGACTCCCCGTTTGATCCCCGCAGCAAGGACTCCTTGTTCCCGCAACAGGTAAGCCGCCTAGCCCGCATTATTCATGACGATTCGTGGCGAAATCGCGCAGTCGCCAGGCGAGACGGGCAAGCACAGCCGCGAAGAACCAAGGCGTACTTGAAACAGTACGTCGAGGGACTGAGCGGCGAGCACGCCCGCCATACCAAGCTTCGCTTGAGCCGCCGCGTTCGATCACATCGCGGCGGAGAGGTACTTTGCCTTCGACTCCTCATGTTGGCTCTGTCGCAGCGGCGAATCCGCGATTGCAGCAGAAGCGTTCATGAATAATGCGGGCTAGCCAAAGCAGAGGCCCCGCGCGCGTCAGCTTCGCCGTCGTGCGGTCAGAGAAGGGCAGGAGGTGGAAGGTCCCGACCTGGTTGAAACAAGGGCACCCAGGAGGTTGAACCATGGAACCAGCCAGAAAATTTCAGCCGTTCCCACGTTGGGAGGCGCCGACGTATCAGGAAGACGAGCCGGATTTCAGCTCGGGCGACCGTGAGGTCCCGGAGTGGGAGACGAAATTGGGGAAGACCATTTTTTACATCACGGTGGCGCTGAGCATCTGGTTTTTCTATTGGCTGAACGGCATCCAATGCCCCTGTTAGTCGGAACTATTCGAGTTGCTTTCTCAGCCGGTTCCAGTAGGCCGTGCCGACGTAGCCGCAGCCGGCGGTCCCGGCGGTCAACGCCATGATCTGATAGACCCTGCTGCGGGGAATTTTCACCTTGACCGCGGGATTCAACAGGTTGGGTGAGTTCTGGACCAGCTTGAGCGATTCGCCGGCCGAGAGAATCGGCCACATGCAGGCAAGCCGGAGCCGGATCTCCCGGCGCGGGATCGCCATCGTGTAGAGCCAGCCCTGGTCGAGATGTGACACGGCCAGTTTGACGAGCGTGCGCAGCGCCGGCCTGAATTGCGGCAACCGTGCGGGATCGAGCAGGTCGGTCGGCGCGAGACCCGCCTCATGGAGCAAGGGTTCCGGCACATAACAACGGCCGCGCTGCAGATCCTGCGCCACGTCCTTCACGATGTTAGTGAGCTGCAATCCCTTGCCGAATCGGATGCCGACCTGTGCCATCTCGCGCAGGTTCCACCCTGCCAGCGCCGGACGGTGCGCACACATGAGGTCCGTCCAGAATTCCCCGACGCAGCCTGCCACGTAATAGGTATACCGATCCAGATCGTCGAGGCTCTTGAGCGCCGCCGCCTGCTTTGCCGAGTCGCCGGGGAAACAAATCAGATCCAACTCCATCCCCTTGGTCAACGTGGTCAGCAGCCGTTGCACCCGTTGCCGATCGTCCGGCCGGAACTCGCCGAACAGGCGGAAACACTCGTCCAGCCGCTGGAGCAGCACCCGTTCCGCTGAATCCTGTTGAAGCGGGGCCATCTCGCGCTGGATCGAGCGGATTGACTCACGGTCCAGGTTGTCGTGCTCGAACTGCTTCTGATATTGTTTTAGGTAGGCCAGTCGCTTGGACCGGTCGATCAAATCGGTGTCCGCAATCGTATCGGCCGCCCTGGCAAAGAGGTAGGCCAGACTCACCTGATCCCGCACGGTCCGCGGCACAACGGCCAGAGTCGTATAAAACAGGCGGGAGACTTGCTTGAGAAGGTCGCGGAGGACGAGATCTTTGTCGGGCTGCGCAGGTGGAATGGTCACGGCCTCACGTCCAGACGGCCTTCCATACCCTTTTCTCGATGGCTTTTGAAGAACAGCAATTGCTTGTCGCAGTAGAACGTGAATTGTCCCTCTTTCACAGGGACGAATCGGACGGTCTTGGTTTCGCCGGCGCTGACATCCTGCTCGATGGAGACCCCGCCTTCCTTCAAGACAAAATTGTGGGGGGTGAGCACCGTCACGCTCTTCAACAGGAGCTCGACCGGTTTGCCCGCTCGGACCGCGATTCGGTTTGGAGCATAGGAATAACTGTCCAGCGTGACCGTGAGCCGCTGTATCCCGTCCGGCCCTAATTCGGCATCAACGGATGATTCTGGGGAGCCCTGGCCTGCTTCCTCGGCATGGGACCAGCCGGAAGACGCCAGCATCGCAAGCGCCGCGCAGGAGAGGACGAGCGGAGCTTTTCTCGGTTTACGCGCCTTGGTCGTCCCCATGAGCCCTTCTAGCAAATGGAATCGCCGGGGGTCAACTCGGCGACGATCGCACCCGTTCTCCCGTCGGCCCCTTGGACGCCTCTCCTCCAACCGCTTCTCGCCCTTGACCTCCGGCGGCATCCGGCTTATCTACTTCAGGGTCTCGCAGGCCCCAGAGAGGAGCCTGGATCAATATCCAGGAACATACCGAGTCCTTGTAGTATAATCTGGCAAGTTTACGATCGGGTCGGTTCCCGGCATCCAGTTCCGGCGATCCGGCGAAGGAGGAGAAGACAGATGAAGTCGTTGAAGGGAATCGTGCTGTTGCTCGCCGCCAACATCCTGATCATGGTGACGCTCTCGATCACGGTTCCGATCGTGATCAACGTGATCTTGCCGATGTTCGGCATCGACGTGCGCGGGTCGGTCGACCTCACGTCCTTGGTTTGGGCGATGGTCTTCGGGTTCGGCGGCGCCTTTATCAGCTTGGCGTTCTCGAAGCAGATGGCCCGCGCCATGCTCGACTGCTATCAAATCACCAATCCACGGACGCAGGCGGAACAGCTCGTCTATGGATCGGTCAGAGAGATTGCCGCCCGCCTCAATATCGACATGCCGGAGGTCTGGGTGTATGAATCGCCCGATCCCAATGCGTTCGCGACCGGCCCCAGCAAGAACAACTCGATGGTGGCGGTTTCGACCGGCCTCTTGCGCAACCTGAATGAGCAGGAGGTCAAAGCGGTCCTCGCCCACGAAATGGGCCACGTGTTCAACGGCGACATGTTCGCCACCACGGTGCTGGCCGGCTTGATGAACACCTTCGTGTACTTCATCGCCATGTGGGTGCGGCGTTTCTTTGCGGAGCGCGACCAGGCTGCGTTGGGGTTCGGGCTCTCGCTCGTGCTGCAAATCGTGGTCAGCATCCTGGCCTCGATCCTGATCAGTTGGTTCTCGCGCCACCGCGAATACGGCGCCGACGCCTTCTCGGCGAAGGTCTACGGCAAGGATTCGATGATCTCGGCGCTCCGCGCGATCGACCGGTGGGTGACGCAGACCCAGTTCGAGCCGGCTCCGCAGGACGCGCTGGCGACGATGAAGATTTCAGGACGCACGGGAGGCGTCATGAGCCTGTTTGCCACGCATCCGCCCATCGAGGACCGGATTGCGGCGCTGCAGCGGCTGCGGGCCTGACCAAGCGTGACCGAACGGAAAGGCGGGAGACTCTACCGTGGAGTCTCCCTGCCGCCGTCAGAGTCGATAAGACGAGAAAGAGGCGCCGGATCAAGCAAGCTTTGGTATGGCGCCCGGTTTAACCAAAGCTTGGTATGGGAATCACGCGGAGAATCACGTGAGGCGTTTCTCCGGCGCCATCATATTCGATAAAGCGATAACGAGGCGCCGGATCAAGCAAGCTTGGTATGGAGGGGTGCCATGTCTACGGTCCGTCGGTGGGTGATGAGCATCGGTCTCGGGGCAGGACTCGTCGCAGGCTGCAACTCCGGCTATCTCTTTGAACCGGGCGGCGCCCAGGCGGCCCAGGAAGGCATGCTGGCGATGGCGGCTAAGACGACCGGCCTCTATGATTTTACCCTGGACGATATCGACGGCCGTCCCCTGTCCCTCGGACAGTTCAAAGGTAAGGTCCTGTTGCTCGTGAACACGGCCAGTTTCTGCGGCAATACCCCGCAATACTCCGACTTGCAAACGATGTACGACACATACAAGGAGCAGGGCTTTGAAATTCTGGCTTTTCCAGCCAACAATTTCGGCCAGCAGGAGCCGGGGACGAATCAGGAGATCAAGAGCTTCTGTTACACGAAGTACAGCCTGACCTTTCCGCTGTTCGGCAAGATCAGTGTCAAGGGACCGGACAAGCACCCGCTCTACCGATATCTGACGGAAGAAAGCCCGTTCCCCGGCGAGGTCGAATGGAACTTCCAGAAGTATCTGGTGGATCGATCCGGCAGGGTCGTGGCCAAGTACCATCACCGGACCAAACCCCTGTCCGCCCAGATCGTTCAGGATGTCGAGAAGGCCTTGGCCAACTGACCGGGGCCTTCTCCATTCCCACCCACGCGCTTACGCTTTCCGATAAAAACTGATGTGGTCGCGGTATTGCTCGATCGCCGCCCCGAGCGCAGCTTTGCCCATCGGAATATTGGCTTCGAGCACGTCTGTGACGTGGGGCTTGTTGATTTCGACGTCATACCGAACCTGCACATTCGTCAGGACCGGCCCCTGTTTGACGTCCCGCGGCATGTAGATTTCAGTCCAGACTTCCTTCTCCACCAGGCAGACATCACGAAACCGCTCGTAGAGCAAGGTCAATTTCTCCGGGTCGGTCTCCTTCACGCGCTCGGCCATCTCCACCGGTCCTCCCCTTCCTCGTCACGCCCCGCCTCCGTGATCATGGCCATGGCCCCCGCAGGCTCCTCCCCCTTCTGCGCTCGGCATCGAAGCCGGAGCCTGAATCCCGGTGATATTCAGCGGGGTCGGATCCGGCGTTGACACACCGACGGCGCCCGTTCGGGCCGCAAAGGTGGAGAACACCCGCTGGATGGCCGCCCCGCATTCGCGGCAGCGGCTCAGGGGAGCCTCGCTCATGGATTGCAGATACTCCAATCGCTTGGAGCAGGGCTGTGGGCGCAGGCAGCGCTGCGCCAGATATTCATAGATCGGCACCGCGGACCTCGATGGACGTGACTCTACAAAGGAGGGCCGAACGAACGCAAGACCGTGAATCTCGCTATGGCTTGGCCTGGCCGGTCTGCTGAGGCTGATCGGTAATGGTGAACTTCATCGTCCCCACCTGGTTTGCGGCATGGAAGGCTTGCTGGCCAAGCGGGGTAATGTAGATTTTTACCACGTAGTTGCCTTTGGGCCAGGCGCCGTCAGGTTTCTTCAATTCCAGGTACCCGTATCGCGAGTGTCCCGGCACCTCCAGGGCATCCTTGCCGATCGGATTCTCGGAGAGCTTCCCGCCTTCTCCTTCCAAGTACCATTGAGCGCTGAACAGCGCAGGATCCTCCAACGGAGCCGCTTCAAAGACAATATAGATGACCGGGGTCTCAGGCTTGAACACCGAGCTGCCGCCCCCGATCGGCTTCAGTCTCGGGTCCTGCGTGTACCACCCCTTCCGGCCGAAGCTGTCCCATTCCTCCTCGAACCCTTCCGCCAATTTGATCCAGACGAAAATCGCCTGTGGCGCGCCTCTCCGCTGCTGGTCGAACTCCTGCAACTGCGTATGATCCACTTCCGTATTCTGCTGCTCCTTCGGCGCCATCAGGTCAACCGCTGCCGCAGTTCCCGGCCAGGCGAACAGAGACAGGGTCCCGAGAAGACAGAGTCGCAGGAGATCGCCGGCCTCAACCGATCGATTCTTTAATGTCCAGCTCTTCATGACATCCCTCTCAACAATTGGCCCCTTCCCTCTTGGAATCGGTCGCTCCCTTCTTCCCTCTATTCCTCTATTGTGCCATGGCGGCCAAGCGGACGATAGGGCCCCTCTCGACAAGCGCCGGGCGGCTTGGCCGGGATTTGCTATAATTCAGCACCGATCACGCTTCCTCAAATGGATTCACTGCCGGCTTCCTCGTCTGAACCGTGAACCAAGCCTCTGCGACAGTTCAGGCGTCTCAGGATTCTCCCCACGCCGCTGTTCGCAATGCAATAGCCTCCCGGCCTGAAGCTTTGGGAGAAGCCGATGCCCCTGACCGGGACCACCGGCATCCCCTAGCCAGCCTCCCCAAGAAGGATCAACAAGAGAGCCGGACCAGCGGAATCCGCGACGGCCTTTGCCAGGCCGTTGCGCAGGGAATCGGCGAACATTATTTCTCGGCCTTTGCGCTGATGCTCAAAGCGACGCCGCTTCAAATCGGATGGCTTTCGGCGCTTCCACAATTGGTCGGCGCATGGGCGCAGATCTATGCCACCAGCCGGGCACTCTCGCACCTTTCTCGCAAGAAGCTCATCCTTTTCGGATCGTTCGGACAGGCAGTCGCCTGGTTTCCCTTATTTCTGTTGCCCTTGCTCATCGCGGACCAGGCCGCCGCGCTGTTCATCATCGGGGTGGTGGTCTACGCCGCGCTGGGCCACGTGACAGTCCCGGCCTGGAACAGCCTCATCACCGACATCGTCGGTCCCAACCTGCGCGGCCGATATTTCGGCCGCAGGGCTCAGCTTATGGCAGTGGCCAACTTCGCCGCCCTGGCCGCCGGCGGATTCCTGCTCCACGTCAGCGAGCGTTGGTCTTCAACCTGGGGCGGCTTTGCCCTGCTCTTTCTGCTCGCGGCAACAGCCAGGGCACTGTCCTCCTTTTTTCTTGGACGGCTAGCGGACGTGCCGGTTGCCCACTCGGCCATCCAATCGGCCGGGTTTATCGACCTCCTGGTCCGCCGAAGCAGCCCCGACTTTAGGCGGTTTCTCTGCTTTTCCGGACTGATGCATGCAGCGACCCTGCTGGCCGGCCCCTATTTCGTCGTCTATCTGCTACAGGACCTCCATCTGAGCTATGTGGAATATGGCGTCTGGCTCGCGGCTCAAATGGTGGGCCAATTCGTCTCGCTTAAGGCCTGGGGACGGCTGGGCGATCGTTGCGGACATGCCGCGGTGCTGACCGTCACCGGCTACCTCGTGCCGGTGCTGCCCATGTTGTACCTGTTCAGCAACCACGTGACCTTTCTGATCTGCGTCAATTTCGTCGCCGGAATGGTCTGGTCCGGCTTCTCGCTTGGGCTCCAGAATTATATTTTTGACGCAGTCCCGGCGGGGGACAAGGGCCGAGCGGTGGCGCTGGCGAACACGATCAACGCGATGGGCTGGTTTGCGGGGGCCCTGGTGGGCGGATGGTTGGCCGGATGGCTTCCAACTCGCCTATTGGGTTTCGGGATCGAGTGGTCCCTCGTCTCGAATCTCCCTCTACTATTTCTCGTCTCCGGCTGTCTGCGGCTGGCCGTGTCGGCCCTGTTTCTACCCGGGCTGCGGGAGCTGCGAACGGAGGGACTTTGCTCGATCCGTCGCCTCCTGGCTCATCTGCCGGTCCTTCAGCCCCTCCACCGGGTCGTCCGCCGAAGCCGGGGCAAGCCTCGCGCGCCTGTGCGCCAATCGTCCGAATAAACCGCCGGACGGCCGCTACCGCATCGGCTGAGTGACATCCCTCCCCTGCCGCTCTTCTTCTTTCAGTTTGTCGAATGTTCTGTCGGCATGGCCTCTGACTTCCTGATTGGAGGGGGAAGGCGGCCCCTTGACCGGTTGCGGCGAGCTACAGCCGACCGTGGCCAGTATCCAGATGGCAAGCAAGCCTCCCGTCACGATGCTACCCGACCCTGTTCTCATCCCATTCCCTCGTCCAATCCCCATTTTCATGGCGCCTCCATACCAACCTACGGTTGAACCGGACGCCCCTCCAATTATTCTTGGCGGCCGGAGATGACTCCTCCAGTGATTCACCGATCTTCCTTGTGCAAGTGTGCCGGTCGCTCGTGTACCACATGCGGCCAAATCTTACTCTATGATCGATATGAACGCCACGGACACATCGATTTGGGACCGCGGCTCCGATTGACGGCCTCTCCGGGATTGGCTAAGGTGACTAGGTTCTTGTCGTTGTCCTGCAAGGAGGCCGCCCATGTCATTGTCCGACCGCCTGACGCACGATCTCCAACAAGCCATGAAAGCCAAAGACCAACTACGTATGGACGTCATCCGGATGATCAAGGCCGCGATCCAACGCCGCGAAATCGAACTCAAGCGCGACCTTGACGACGCCGAAATGAGCCGCGTGATGACCAACCTGATCAAGCAACGCCGTGAATCGGTGGAACAATTCGAAAAGGCGCGGCGGGAGGACCTGGCGGCCAAGGAGCGTCAGGAAATCTCGATCATCGAGGGCTATCTGCCCCAAGCCCTCTCATCCGACCAACTCACGCAACTGGTCGAGACGGTCATCCGGGAGTTCGGATCGCCCACCATGAAGGACATGGGGGCCGTCATGAAGGCCGTCATGGCGCAACTGGGCGGCCGGCCGGCGGACGGGAAGGTGGTGAGCGATCTCGTCCGTTCCAAGCTCGTCTAGGAGCCTGTCCGTCACTGACCGTTCTACTGCGGCGAATGATGTACCGGCATCTGCTTCGTTCTCGGCCACGAAAAATCCTCAACGTATTCCAGTGAATACGCTTCCGGTTTTTCGCGGCCTGTGGCCTTGCATCTGCCAGCACCTCCTTCACCTCGTCACGAACGGCAATGTCGGACAGGCTCCTGACGCTCGCGGACGAACCGCTCCTGCTATACTTGCTCCGGTACAGGCGATCGATGTGCGTCGTCCCTGACTCTTGCCGGTAATCCTGTCATGAACCCACATCATGCCTCCCTGTCGCAGCGACCGGCCGCAGAAGCCCCAATGAGCATCCTGATCGTCGATGATTCGCCGGACCAGCGCGTCCTGCTCGAAACCATCCTCCGACAGGCTGGGCACGGGCACGTGCGTCTGGCGGGGTCGGCCCTGGAGGCCTACCAGGAATTGGGCATGGATCATGGCGGCCGGCCCGGACCGGCACCGGACTTGATGCTTCTCGATATCATGATGCCCGGCATCAACGGGGTCGAGGCTTGTCGAACGATCAAGGCCTGCCCCTCCGTCAGCGACATCCCGGTCATCATGGTCACCGCCAAGACCGACACTTCCTATTTGCAGGACGCGTTCGCCGCCGGCGCCATCGACTTTCTGACCAAGCCCGTCAACAACGTCGAGCTCACGGCACGCGTGGCCTCGGCCCTGACGCTGAAGCGGGAGATGGACCGCCGGAAAGCCCGCGAGACTGAATTAAAGGAACGGAACCAGGAACTGGAGCGCGCGCTCGCCGAGGTGAAGGTGCTCCGGGGGCTCATTCCCATCTGCGCCGGCTGCAAGAAGATCCGCAACGACCATGGTTACTGGCAGCAGATCGAGGAATACATTCAGGACCATTCCGAAGCGGCCTTCAGTCACGGACTCTGTCTTCCCTGCGCCAAACGGCTTTATCCTGGCGTTTATCCGGAGTAACTGCTAGCATTCCGGCGGGTCACGAACCTGACGCGCCACACAGTCCGCGAGCATCTCCGATGGCCATCCTGGTTGTTGACGATTCCCCCGACGATCGATTGCTGTTGAAATCGATCCTGACCTCGGCCGGCTATACCGACGTCCTCCTCGCCGAGTCCGCCGCGGCCGCCTTTCGCTATCTCGGCTTGGACGGCCAGCCCCCCTCCGTTCACCATGTCGATCTGGTGCTGATGGACATCATCATGCCGGAGATGAACGGGATCGAGGCCTGCCGCCAACTCAAGGCGGTGGAGCGGCTGCGCGACATCCCGATCATCATGGTCACGGTCAAGACCGACCCGGTCGATCTCCAATTGGCCTTTGCCGCCGGCGCCATGGACTATGTGGGCAAGCCCATCAACAAGATGGAACTCCTGACCCGTGTGCGGTCGGTGCTCCGGCTGATCCACGAGATCGAACGCCGCCGATCCCGGGAGCAGGAGCTGCTTGAGGTCATGCGGCAACTGCAGGAAGCCAATCAAATGCTCCTGAGGCTGTCGAGCCTGGACGGTCTCACGGGCATCACCAACCGACGCCAGTTCGACGAGTTCCTCGACCAGGAGTGGCGCCGGGGCGCCCGTGAAAGCACGCCGCTGTCGTTGATCATGGTCGATATCGATCGGTTCAAGGAATACAACGACTCGCATGGGCACCAAGCCGGGGACGAGTGTTTGAAACAGGTGGCCGACGCGCTGATGGGAGCGGTCAACCGTCCCGGCGACCTCGTCGCGAGGTACGGCGGGGACGAATTCACGATCGTCCTTCCTGGCACGCCCGCCGAGGGCGCCGCGCAGGTCGCCGAATCGCTGCGCCGGCGAGTCGAAGCCCTCGACATTACCGACGCCAAGGGACACCGGGTCACGATCAGCCTCGGCATTGCCTGCATGGTCCCTTCGCGGGACAAGCACCACACCGACCTGATCCGGGCTGCGGATCAGGCGCTGTATCAAGCCAAAGAAGAAGGGCGCAACCTCGTCCGCCGAGGCTCATAGCCGAAGCGGCCCCTTCTGAGCCATGCCCCATCGCTGCCGTATCGACCGGTTTCTGATTCTTCAACGATTTCACGCGCACCCCTTGTTCACAGTCTAACGACCGATGCCGAAAGCACGGATTCGTCCGGTTTCCCACCCCAATCCGAGTGGAAGTCCTGGTCCCAAGGATGCGCCTTCCTCCGAAGAACGGGACCACCCCGCTCATGCCGAGTCCCATAGGATGTTGCTGGCGCTCCTTGAAGCCGGCGGCGCCGGCGCCCTCCTGTTCGACCGTCAGGCCCGTTTGACCGGAATCACCGCCAGAGCGAGGCGTCTCCTGGGAATTCCGTCGGATGTCCGTCCCGCATCCGCCGCTCACTCGGCGCAACAGAGCCGGCGCCTCTCGCTCCCTGCCGAGATCGACCACATCCTTCAGCCCCTGAAAGAGCGCCTCCTCTCGCGCCAGGCCGGCCAGGAAGCCGCAGATCCCTCCCCCCTGACGCTCCCGGTGAAAGTCGGCGGCGCAGCCGGCCTTCAGGCCGCCGTCTTTCCCTGCGGTCCGGCTTTTGACGGAATGTACACGGTCCTGTTGTCTCCGGCTTCCACAGACCTCTCGGACGTGACCACCCATTTGCGCGCCCTCACAGTCGAGCATGCGACGGACGCGATCTTCTGGGTCGATGTCCACGCCCGCATCCTCTATGCCAACGAGGCGGCGGCGCGGACTCTGGGTTATACCGCGGCGGAATTGCTGGCCATGACCTATGACCAGATCGATCCCCATTTTGCTCCGGATGTCTGGGCGGATCATTGGGAGCAATTGAGAACCCGGGGCTCGTTCTCCTTTGAATCGGACCATCGGCGGAAAAACGGGCTCGCGTTCCCGGTCGAGGTCAACATGAACTTCCTGGAGTTCGGCGGGAAGGAATACAATTCCATCTTCGCCCGAAACATCACGGACCTCCGGCAGGCGGAGACCCGCGAAATCCTGCGCCGGGAAACGCTGGAATCCTACCAGCAGGCCATCGTCAAGTTGATCAGCGACCCGACTCTGCACGACGGCCACCTGGAGACGGCCTTCCGGGCCATCACGGAAACCGCCAGTTGGTTCATGCGGGTGCGGCGCGCGAGCATCTGGCTGTATGACGACGAGCGACAGTCGATCCGCCTCCATGATCTGTATGAGCGCCAGCGGGGCCTGCACACCTCCGGCTTGGTCCTCAAGGTCGCGGACTATCCCGCCTATTTTCGGGCGCTCGAGGTGGAAGAGTTGGCGCTCGACGCCACGGACGCGAAGCAGGACCCGCGCACGAGGGAGTTTGCGGACTCCTACCTGACCCAGCTCGGCATCGGCGCCATGCTCGACGCGCCGATCCGCGTCAACGGGCGAGTCGTCGGGGTCCTGTGCCACGAGCATGTCGGCGGCCCACGGAACTGGTCGCCCGAGGAAATTTCCTTCGCCAACTCGCTCGCCTCGATCGCCACCATGGCGCTCCAGGAATGGGACCGGCAACGCACCGAGCAGGCGCTGCGCGAAGCCAAAGACACGGCGGAAGTCGCCAATCGGGCCAAGAGCGAATTCCTCGCAACCGTGAGCCACGAAATACGGACGCCGATGAACTCCATCATCGGCATGGCCGATCTCCTCTGGGAGACCGACCTGAATCAGGAGCAACGGACCTACGTGCGGATCTTTCGGCGCGCCGGCAACACACTGCTGTCGCTGCTGAACGACATTCTCGACCTGTCCAAGATCGAGGCCGGGCGGCTGGAGTTGGAATGCATCGACTTCGACCTGGGCGAGCTGCTGGAAAAGACGGTGGAGATGCTGGGCCTCCGCGCGAATGAGAAAGGCATTGAACTGGCCTACCACACCGCGCCCGACGTGCCGATGGCGCTCCGCGGCGATCCCAACCGGCTCAAGCAGATCCTCACCAACCTCCTCAGCAACGCCGTCAAGTTTACGGAGAACGGACACGTGTTGTTGCGGGTGGAGAATGACCCGGATGATCCCGCGCCGGGCGCGCTGCGGTTCAGCGTGGCCGATTCGGGCATCGGGATTCCGGCCGAGAAACTGGACGCCATTTTCCACAATTTTACCCAAGCCCACAGCGCCATTCACCGCCAGTATGGGGGAACAGGCTTGGGCCTCTCCATTTGCCGCCGGTTGACGGCAATGATGCAAGGCCGGCTTTGGGCCGAAAGCCGGTTGGGGCAGGGCAGCACGTTCTTCTGCACGGTTCGCCTGATCCCTCAAGACACCGCTCCAGGGTCAGATCCCCTCCCCGTGTCGGGGCTCCGAGGGCTGCACGTGCTGGTGGTCGACGACTACCCGGTGAATCAAGCGATCGTCCGCGAGGCCTTGACTCCCTACGGCACGTCGGTGGTGTCGGCCGAGGACGGAGCGCGGGCGTTGATCGAAATCAAGACGGCAGCGCATCAGGGGCGCCCCTTCGACCTGGTGCTGCTGGATTCGATCATGCCCGGCCTGGGTGGATTTGAGATCGTCGAACGGATCCGGACGGCCTCGGAGGAATACGGCACTCCCACCATGGTCATGCTGGTGTCCCAGAACTGGGCCGATGAAATCGCCAAGATTTATGAGCTGGGCCTCGGCGGCTATATCGTGAAGCCGATCCGCCGCTCGGAACTATTCCAAACCATCAATATCGCCCTCGGGCGCGCCAAACAGACCCAGGCTCAGGCTCAGGAGCCGGCGCCCGCCCCCAAATCCAGCGCCATGCCGGCGTTTCATCCGCTGCGCCTGCTGGTGGTGGATGATTCCCAGGACAACCAACTCTTGGTTCAGAGCTACCTGAAGGCGACTCGCGACCAGATCACACAAGCCGAGAACGGACAGGTCGCCGTCGACCTGTGCCGGACCCACCCGTTTGACGTCGTGCTCATGGACATGCAGATGCCAGTCATGGACGGACTCACGGCCACGAGGAAGATTCGGGAATGGGAACGGTCCCACCGGCGTCCGCCCATGCCGATCATCGCCCTGACCGCGCTCGTGCTCAACGAAGAGCTGGCCAAAGTCCAGGAAGCCGGCTGTACCGGCCGGCTCACCAAGCCGATCAGAAAACCGACGCTTCTCGCAGCCCTGGAACCCTATCGAAAGAAGGAGCCATGCTGAACCAGCAGACGCGGCGCGACCCGCAGCCCGCCATTTCGGTGCAGATCGACGAATCGCTCAAGGATCTGATTCCGGGATTCCTGGAGAACCGGAAGAAAGATGTGGAGAAGATTCGCCTGGCGCTGGAGCAGGCCGATTTTTCGGTGATTCAGACCCTGGGGCACCGCATGAAGGGAGACGGCGGCGGGTACGGGTTCGACGGCATCGGCGAGATCGGCGCCGCCTTGGAGCTGGCCGCCGCCAGACGCGACTGCGAGAGCATCCATCGGCAACTCGCCAAGCTGGCCGATTACCTCGACCGCATCCACATCACCTACGTATCATAGTTCCCTTCGGCTCAAAGCGTGCCCGGCGTGGTCGCTCTTTTGCCCCTGATCGCGTTTCTCGATTCTCAGTCGGTCCCGTCCAACGTTCTCGTGTAAATACGTCCATTTTCACCGTCCCCCTACAAGCCGGGTTGCTTTCAAAGACAGAATCGCGTATGCCTTTCCGCAGCAGTGGCCGTGCTGATGAGAAAAGGTGGCCGCCCCTAGGGAGAAAGGATTCTAGGGAAACTACATGCTGCGCGCGTTTGCCATGGCGCATTTCAGGTTCACCCTCGAACCGGTAGATCGCCTGGCCCTGCATCCCCGCAATCCCGGCAACACGCTCCGCGGTGCCTTTGGCGCCACCTTCAAGCGGCTGGTCTGCCCGACGCCGGCCGACTGTCGCCAGACCTGCGCGATGAAAGCCACTTGCCCGTACGGGCAGATCTTTGAGCCGAGCCCTCCGCCGGGGGGCGAACGGTTTCAGCCTAAATTGCGCCTGTCCTTCATCCCTTTGTCTCATGCATCACTCCGGACTCACACATGCGAGAGATCTTAATTTCAGTGGCGGGGTTAACGCCGCAGATCATCACCGAGACCTTGTATCACTTGACTCAAGTTCGTAAGCCACCTGCAACGATTTCCGAGGTCTGGGTGATCACGACGACTGCCGGCAAACAAAAAGCTGAGCGGGAACTGCTTCACCCACGCCACGGCCACTTTTTCCAGTTCTGCCGCGAGTACGACATTGACGCGAAGAAGATTCTCTTTGGCCATGAGCAGATTGTGGTCGTCCGAAATAAGGACGGCCAACCGCTGGGTGATGTCCGCACACCTGAAGACAATGCCGCGCTGGCTGACTTCGTCACCACATTTGTTCGGAAGAAGGCCTTGAACCCGGATATCGCTTTGCACTGTTCAGTCGCCGGTGGCCGCAAAACGATGGGCCTGTACCTGGGCTTAGCCCTTCAGCTTTACGGTCGCCCTCACGATACTCTGTCTCATGTGCTCGTCAGTCCTCCCGAACTCGAAAGCGATCCTGCCTTCTATTACCCACCAAATCAATCCAAGAGGATCACGGTGAAGGGACGGAAGCTTCACACCAGCCAGATTAGGGTCGAACTCGCTGAGATCCCTATTCTCAAGCTTCGCGGCAAGCTTCCCGCTCTCGACACGGGCGAAGTGCCCTACAGCGACCTAGTCAGGCGTGCTCAGCAAGACTATGCCCTCTTGAACACACCGCCGCAAGCCGTGGTGGATACACGAGCACTCAGTCTGCTGGTTAATGGCCGCCGTATTCGCCTGTCTCCTCTCGAAACCGCCGTGTATGTGCTCTTTGCCGAAGCCCGGCGCAGCTCTTGTGGCAAGACCGGATGTCCTGGATGCACCAAGTGCACGTTTGCGGCCTCAGACTTTCTCGGGGAAGAAGGAGTCACGCGGGTGCGCCAAGCCCTGCGAAGCCTAAAGGCCAAGGATGCTCGACTCGAGGAACTGCGAGGCTGGGGAGCCAGAGAGCCCACCGATCCGGAGAAACGGTTCCGCGAGGTCAGGAGTCGTCTGAACCGGAAGATCCAGCGAGGCTTAAGTGGGGAAACATGGCCGGCGCTTTACACCATAGCTTCGCTCCGGCCGCCTGACGCAGACCGAGTTCGCTACGGCATCCGGCTTGATCCACGGCTTCTGAGCATACGGTAGATAACAATGTTGCCGGCAAGGTTGCCAAGCTTTCTTCGCCCTTCCTTCGATGATAGTTTGGCCGTGAAAGGAGAGAGCTGATGAACCTGAATCGGCGGTCGTATGAGATCAAGCTCGTGACCCCGGCATTCCTGGCCGGCGCAGATCAACAACAGCCTGAGTTGCGCGTGCCTAGCATCCGAGGTTGTCTCCGTTGGTGGTTTCGTCTTGCGGAACATGGAGCAGGCACCTCATTGGAACAGATTCGGAAGAAGGAATCAGATTTGTTTGGTTCGACAGATAAAGGACAACGTTTGATCTTGAGGATTCGCCCGGATGGTCCTTTGAAGGCAGAAACCCCGAGCTATCGCGACCTCCCGTTTGACCATCAGTATCTCTGGTTCCCATTGAGGCCGGAGAGAAACTCAAGCCAACCGATCACACGGCCGGCACTCGCGGCAGGAACCAGTTTCAAACTGGAGGCGATCGTTCCCCCATCTATCCAGAATGGGGAACAAGTTCTAAGGCAACTGGACGATCTGGTCGCCCAATGGGTCCTGTTTGGCTCAATTGGTATGAGGAGTCGGCGATGTGCGGGATCACTGTGGTTTTCGTCGCAATTGCCCTCAGGCAGCAGCATGCCTGCTGGCAAGACGAATATTGAAAGGACCCTTGGTGATGCTCGGAAGTCGCTTCCAATTGAGCTTGTTGTCGGCTCAGAGTCTTTCGCAAAGTGGCAAGACGCAGTCAAAGCTGCTGGCAACCATTACAGAGGGCAACGCACCAAGGTGAAGGAGAACAAAGGCCGCATGGCTTTGCCAGGTCTCGGATGGCCCATCATGAAATACCGGGGCGCCAATGGGGACAAGATTATTGTGGATGGTCATGACAGTGAACGATTGGCTTCTCCAGCGATGCTGAAAGTGATTCCGGACGGCCAAAAGTTTCGTTGGCTTCTCGTCGTGATTAAACGACCGTTTGTCGATTGGATCAAATCCGGCGAAGGGGAAGTTCGTCAGGCTGAAGTGGTGGGCAACTTCGCACAAGGTTTTGAGACAGCCAGCGCGCCACAACCAAGCTTTAGTCGAGGTCCAAGACGATGAACATGAGAGGGAGAAATTCATGACCGACGAGGCAGTGTGGCGTCTGAAAGTCCACGCGTTTCTGCACGATCCGCCTGAGAAGGCACTGATTTTGTTTGAAGGTGGGCACGCAGCGCGCGGACGAGAACTGGCTGAGCGGCTTGTAGGCCCGGCTCCGCAAGGAGCCGAAGATGCAATTAAGGAAGCCGATCATCTGGCTTCTGCCGCCGACCGGGAAAAGTTCCTGGGAGGCGCTCCGGACCTTCGGTGGAGCAATAAGCCAGTATTGCGCCATCCTTTGTCCGGGGACGCAATTGATCTAGGCCAGTGGGGATGGATTGGAGTTGAACCCGACAAAGCCCGTGCTGAGGTTGACCACGCTGTGAAGCAGCTTCTTGATGCACTGGATGGTAGCGGGTCAACGACGTCGGAACGGAGATTCTGGGCTCTCTGGCGACTGTTGCCCGAATATCTGGCAAAGGGCGGAGAAGGCCGCGACCGGATGGGAATTCTATGGGAGTATCTACCGGCTGAAACGAGAATGCCGGACCACTCGATCTGGGACCACCAACGGCTGGTGTCGGCGCTTGCACCGATCTTGTGGCAGAAGCAAGAACCTGCGTTACTGCTCGTGTCGTTCGGCCCCGTGCAGGGATTCATCGGAACTGCCCGCCGCACTGCGGATCTCTGGGCCGGTTCGTTCATCCTGTCCTGGCTTGCCAGCCGGGCGATTCTTCCTCTCGCGCAAGCCTTCGGTCCGGACGCGGTGCTGTTCCCCGCTCTCTGGCGGCAGCCCCTCTTGGATCAGTGGCTCCAACAAGAACCACTCCATTTACCGATTCCCGGAGCACGAGACCCTGGTCGGGAAGCTTCGCTCCCGAACCGTTTTCTCGCGGTCGTTCCACAGGATAAGGCCAAGGGGATTGCCGAGGACTGTGTCTCAGCCCTTCATAAGGCATGGAAGAAGCTTGGACAGGATGCGTATCAGGAGTTTGCCAGGTACACCAATACATCCACCGATGACATCGCGGCATTTTTTGACCGCCAGATCCCGGCGCACCTGGAGGCCTATTGGGCGGCCTTCCCATGGCCGAGCGATCTTACCCGATGTGAAACCATCCTCAAGACACGTCTATGTGGTCTGCCGAGTATTTCAACGATTAACCTTGATGGGATCCGCGAGTACCGCCCAAACGCGGGGGCTTTCTATGGAGCCGCATACCGAGCCGTGGATCTTACACTGGGTGGAGCCAAAGCAACCCGCGTCTTTGAATCGGGCGAAGAGCCGGGATTGAAGTGCAGCCTGTGCGGTCATCGGGGGGTGATTCATCCGTCAACGCACGAGGGTAAAGGCTGGTGGAGGAAGCTTGGCGACGCAAAAGCTATCCGCGTCAAGAAAGGAGAGGCCTTGTGTGCGGTATGCCTCGTGAAACGTCTAGGGCCAGAAATTCTCACAAGCGAACTCAATAAAGCTCACGGCGTGCCATCCACGAGCGAAATTGCCGCCGCTCCCTTCAAGTTCGCAGTCTTACAGAGTGGAACCTTTTCTCGTCTAAAACCGGCCATTCAAGCGTTGGTTGATACTGCCAAGGCAGATGGGAACCTGGACGCATGGACTCTCTCGAAGGTCTGGCAAGCGACCAAGTGGCTACCCGAATCCGATCGCGGACACGCACAAGATTTCGCCCGGATTGACGGCGAATGTTTCTGGGTCTCCACCGAGCCGGAACATGAGCTTGAAGAAATTCGTGTCGCTCCCGAAATGGCGAAAGCTGCTCGCGCCCTTGTTCGGGAAGCAGAGCATCTGGACATTGCTCCCCCATTCCAATATCTCGCCCTGCTTCGAATGGACGGCGATGACATGGGGAAATGGCTTGGTGGAGACCGATCAGTCCTGCTGGATCAAACACTGCATCCTGACATAGGCGATTGGCTTCGTGGACTACTTCCCACAGATCACCCTTTGTGGCAAAAGCAACGCCGGATGACGCCAGCCACCCACGCGGCGATTAGCCGGGCCTGCAATGCCTTTGCCCTGACCGTGGTGCCGACTTTGGTCCGCGAGAAGCTCGCATACTTGATCTATGCCGGAGGCGACGATGTCCTCGCGTTGGTGTCGCTCAATGACGCCTTAGAGCTAGCCCACGACATACGACTGGCCTTTGGTGGCCACATGGAAGTCGAAGACAGCAAGAAAATTCCAGGGTTCAGCAAAGGGCGAGGCTTTTACTGGATCAACGGTGAGTTAATCCAGACATTCGGGAGCCGAGCGGGCTTGTCCGGCAGCCTCGTGATCTTCCACCACAAGTATCCGCTTCAAGTCGCAGTGGAGGAATCACGGCGTGCTGAAGAGTGGGCGAAGTCCACCGATAGCAAAGATGTGCTGGCCGTACGGATCATGCGCCGGAGCGGCCAGCCCACCCACTGCCGGATTCGCTGGACGAATAAGGACCGGAGTGCCGATCCCGTTCACGACCTTTCCGCGATTACCACAGCGGTGCGAGAAAAAGCGCTCTCTCCGCGATTCTTTTCGATCCTGAAAGGTTTGCTTGAACGGCCAGAGGCCAAACAGCTTCCGCCGGAGGCAATTCAACTACTTGTCAAACGTGAACTGGGCCGTCACTGGGACAATGGCCAGGCCGAGAAGACTCAACTCTCTCAGGACACTGTGCGATCTGCAATCTGGGAACTGCGGAACCAGACGCCATGCCGCGAAGAATGGCTTGCAGCCTTGGAGGCCGCGGTATTTTTAGCGCGGGGAGGACGATGAGGACCATCTTTCTAGAACCGCTCGATGTGTGGGTCTTCCGGGATGGTCGTCCATTCTCAGCGGGCGAGGACCATCATGCCAAGTCGGTCTTCCCTCCTTCGCCGTTCACTGTTCAAGGCGCGTTGCGATCCAAAGTGCTGGTGGAAAACTGCGGCAACCTGGACAAGTACGCTGAACGTGATGGTGGTCCGGCTTGCCCGAAGTGTGGTTCAGTGCCCGAGTGTCCCCTCCGCCAGGAAGTTGGCACTCCCGGCAATCCCGGACCGTTTCGCCTTCGCTATGTTTTGCCGGCCCACCAGATAAAAGGTTCACTTACCACCTACTTCCCTCTCCCTAGACACGTGGTCCGCGTCAAGGGGAAGACAAGCTGGCATTTCCTTTGTCCCCAGCAGGGAGCTGAGGTGACAGGGCTTCCTGCCGGCCTCCGTCCGCTGGGTGTTGCCGGAGCAGAGCCGGTGGAACACCTTGAAGGGTGGGTGGATGCTCCTACGCTTCAAACGCTCCTGGAAGGTGAAATTCTCCAAGGTCTCGACCCAACTCGCACGCGTGGAGAAAACGGAATCCTCGTCGAGGAACCCAGGGTCGGAATCGGTTTGCAGCGAGGCCGCAGGACGGCACAGTCCGGTCAGTTCTTCATCGTGGACGCTCTTCGGCTCCAGGATGACTGGGGGCTTGCTATCTCCTTCACCGGATTACCAAGCCTGCCGGTGCAGGGATTTCTGGACATTGGCGGCGAAGGTCGAGCGGGACACTATCAGACTATCTCAGATATTCAATGGCCGGCGTTGCCTGCTGAACATATCGGACGAGAGCGTCGTTTTCTCCTTTACTTCGTTTCACCCGCCCTATTTGGCAGTGACACGGCTAGATGGACATGGAAGCCGAGCTTCTTGGGAGATCAACTCACCGGGACACTGCCCGGAGCGAAAACCCGTGTCCGTCTGGTTGCGGCAGCCATCGGCTCGCCGCTCAGAGTCAGCGGCTGGGAACTTGGGAGAGGTGGCCGTGGCGGGCAGCCTCGCCCGATGCGGCCGACCGTGCCTGCAGGAAGCGTGTATTTCTTTGAACTCATCGATGGGCCAGGAGAGGACGTGTTCTCAGTCCACGGTCAGACGATGACGGATTGGGGAGCCGAGTTCGGTTTTGGGCTCGCCCTCGTTGGGAGGTGGTAAGCATGGCAAAGCTCGCAATTCCGCTTTTTCTCTATACCGAGACCCCCTTGCATCCGGGAACAGGAGCGCAGGTGGGGACGGTTGACCTTCCGATTCAGCGCGAACGCTACACAGACTATCCCATCATCCAGGGATCGAGCCTCAAGGGTGTCTTTCGATCTCTAGCACGGGAGTGCAACTGGCAGTCTGACGAAATCGCGGCGATGTTCGGGCCTGAGACTGGCGAAGCCGATAAACATGCTGGCGCGATTTCGTTCACAGACGCACGTATCCTCCTGTTCCCTGTGAGGGCGATTGGGACCGTCTTTGCTTGGACGACTTGCCCTCATGTGTTGGCACGGCTCAGACGCGACCTTACACACTGCGGCCTCGACGGTCTGCCTAATGTGCCGGCTCCACCGGCCAAGGACGGTGCGCTTGTCCCCACTGGTTCAGCACTTCTTTCGGGTTCTGCACAGCAGGGTCCAATCATCCTCGAAGAATTCTCCTATACTGCGGAGGCGAATCAGGACATTAAGCAGTTAGGCGACTGGCTGAGCCGACAACTGTTCACAAACGACGCGGCCTTTGGCTTCTGGAAAACCAAGCTTGCTGCCGACCTCGTGGTTCTTCCAGATAATGAGTTCCGCGAATTCGCAAAGACGGCCACAGAAATTGTCACGCGTGTCCGTTTGGATGAGAACACGAAGACCGTTCAGCCAGGTGCACTCTGGACGGAGGAACACGTACCGAGCGACAGCGCCTTCTGCGCGCTAGTCTTGCTTCAAGATCCAATGGCCGACAACAAGCAGGCCAGTTGGACCGCCGCGTGGGTGTCTCAAAAGATCAAGACCTTTGACGGCCAACGAATCCAAGTAGGTGGAGACGAGACCACCGGACGAGGGTTCGCGTTGGTGCGTTTCGGGGGAGGCAACGATGGGAAGGCTCGCTGAGCAGGATCGCGCCAAGTTCGCGCATGATCGCATCCAGAAAAACCGGGACGCCGGTGGAGAGACTAATGGAAAACTTGCCGGCGAGTATCGCCAGCTTGTGATGGGGCTTCCTGCCATGATCCAACAGTGCGGGCTTGGTCAGACCATGGCCTTTCTTGCCAGCAAGGGGAAAGGTCACCACGCCATGGCTCTTGCCGATCTGGAGGAGTGGCTCGAGCGATTTGACTACGCCAAAGGGAAGGACGGAGTTCTCAAAGCGCTGATGGACGGTGACAGCCGAGGCTACCGTATGGCAACAACCGAAGCTTTAGCCTATCTGCAATGGCTCAAGCGCTTCGCCGAGGCCGCCATCGAAAAACCCGAACGTGGAACAGCGCGAGGATGAAGTATGCCAACCTGGGATCGCAGAGGCAGTAGGCCGGGTTCGTCATCACCCAGGGGACCTGGGAGGCCTGGACCGCCTCCAACTCATCAAGGCTCGCCGGGCAGCCAAGCTGGGCCGCCTCAATTAAGCCGGCTTCCACTCCCCCACAAGGACAAGGTTGCAGAAGAAGTGCTGCGCCGCCTTCAACACCCTGTGCATCCAGGCCTTTGGCTCACCCGGTTTGTTCGGTGGGGACCAGTGCGTCAAGGCCCAAATCAGTGGGACTTCAAAGTAGTAACCACTACCCGCAGCGGAAAACAGAAAGAAGAAGACCGCAAACGGGATAACCTCGACCATGCGGCAAGGGCGGCCAATGTTGAGCCAGTTCGCAAGTTAGCCACTGAGTGGCGTGCTCGCCGTGAAGCGTGGCTCAAGCCGTTAGAGCAACAAGGGCTGGCCTGCCGGTTCCGCGCCAAGACTGATTGGCGTTTGGCCATCGGGCTGGCAGGGGCGAGCCCGCTTGAAACCAACATCGTATTTCACCGTCTCTACGGCGTCCCCATGCTGCCAGGCTCAGGATTGAAAGGGCTGGCATTGGCAGTCGCGAGGTCCAACGGTGAACACGAAACAATCTTCGGCACACAGAAGGCCGCGGGGCTGGTTGATGTCCTGGATGCCATCCCCATCTCACCGCCCGGAAAGAATTGGATCGAAGTGGATATCATGAACCCCCATTATCCCGACTGGTACCAACAGAAGAAAGACAAGCAAGGCAAAGCGTTGGCTCCATCTGACGATCAGAGTCCGAACCCCATCTTTTTCTTGACCGTCTCACCTGGTGTTGAATTCGAGTTTGCCCTCCTGTGCCGGACGCGAACTAACGAAGCCAAGGATGCTCTCAACAAAGCCAAGGCTTGGCTCATCGAGGGCCTGAAAACCCTGGGAGCCGGAGCGAAGACAGCCGCCGGTTACGGATACTTCGTGTGAGAGCCATGACAATCCTCGTTTTGACCGTGGGCGGGTCACATCAACCACTGGTGACGGCAATCCAAACGCTGAAGCCGGACCGAGTGGTTTTCTTGTGCTCAGACGAGACCCCTACCGCCAAGGGCTCGTACGTGCAAGTCATCGGCGAAGGCAAGATCATCAAGAGCGACCCTAAATTGGACAAACCCGACCTTCCAAATATTCCAACGCAGGTTGGTTTGTCCCCCGACCAATTTGACGTGGTGAAGATTGAGCACTTCGATAATCTCGAAGCGTGTTACCTCGAATCCATCCGGATTCTCATCAAGCTGCATCATGAGCAGCCTCACGCCCGCCTTATCGCTGACTATACAGGGGGAACCAAGTCCATGACCGCCGGCTTGGCTCTGGCGGCCGTGGATTCGGAGTGGTGCGAATTGAACTTGATTGCAGGGACCCGCACGGACCTTGAAAAGGTGAGAGATCGGAGCCAGTTTTCCAGACCCATCGCCGTGTGGGACCTGAGAGGCAGAAGAAAGCTCGAAGAGGTTCAGGCCCGCCTATCCCGCTTCGATTATGCGGGAGCAGCCTCTATGCTGGAAAGAATTGGCCAGATGCCAATCAGCGAATCCTTTTCGGACAAGGTGCGGGCCGGGTTAGCGATCTGCCGAGGCCTCGATGCATGGGACAGGTTCAATCACGATGAAGCACGGACCCTATTGCAACCATACCGGCCGTATCTCAAGGAGTCCAGCATCATGCTGGATGATCTCTGCCGAGTAGAGCCGAGAGACCCCTATCTTCGAGTTGAAGATCTGTTTCTCAATGCAGAGCGGCGAGCGATTCAAGGTCGCTATGACGATGCAGCCGCACGGATCTATCGAGCGCTGGAATTGATAGCTCAAGTGCGGCTGAGGGCGAAACACGGAATTGACACTTCGAACGTTGACTTGCAGAAGATCCCGGCACAGCGTCGGGCTTCATTTGAACGTCACCGCTCAGACACCGGCAAAATCCAAATTCCCTTGTTTCCCTCGTGGGCTCTTCTCCAAGAGCTGCACGACGACCATCTTGGGGCCTGGTTTGCCGAGAACAAATCCAAGGTCCAAGACTTCTTAGGGGTGCGGAACTCCTCCATCCTTGCACACGGACTGGAACCAATTGATTCAGCCCGGTGGCAGAACAAAGGTAACGTTGGACTCATACTCTGTCGGCAAGCTTTAGCAAGTATTCCACGATCCGAAAGAAGTGAGGTCACCGTGCACCAGCTTCCTCAAGAACTTAAAGTTTTCGAGCACGCGTAAAAGATGATTCGCTGGGTCTGTTCTGAATGCTGTGTACCATGCTGAACTCATTCTCCCTCGCCCACTTCAGGTTCGAGTTAGAGGCGGTAGATCGCCTGGCCCTTCATCCGCGCAATCCCGGCAACACCCTCCGCGGCGCCTTCGGCGCCACGTTCAAACGGCTGGTCTGTCCGACGCCGGCCGACTGCCGCCAGACCTGCGCGATGAAAGCCACTTGCCCGTACGGGCAGATCTTTGAGCCGAGCCCTCCGCCCGGCAGCGACCGGCTGAGCCTGAATCAGGACATTCCGCGGCCCTTCGTGTTCCGGCCGCCGAACGGGCTTGAGACGGTGGCTGGACCGGGCGAGGCCCTGTCCTTCGACCTGATCCTCATCGGCAGAGCGCTCGACTACTTTCCCTATTTTGCGGTCACGTTCCGGGAGTTGGGCGACCAAGGCATCGGGCTCGGCCGAGGGCGCTACGCTTTAGCTCGCGCGCTCGCGCTACGCGAGGCCGTTGCCTGTCATCCGTTTTCCGTTACCCGTGAGCAAGCTCCTGAGGGAGAAGAGGTTTACTCTTCCGCAACACAATTGGTTCGACCCTCTTCATTCCGCTTAACCTTCGATGACTGCCGCCGTCTCGCTTCTGAACGGTTCACGGGGAACAGCTTACAGCCAACGGACCGCGGATCGCGGACGACGGATAACCGAAAACGGATAGCGGTGCGCTTCCTCACCCCGACGCTCCTCAAAGCCGACGGCAGGATTGTTGAGCGCCCCGAGTTCCAGCACCTGATCAAGCGCCTGCGCGACCGCATCAACGCGCTCGGCCATTTCTACTGCGACGACACGCTCGACGTAGACTTCAAAGCCTTCGGCGAACGGGCGGAAGCCATCCGAACCGTGAGTTGCAAGATCAGATGGGAAGACCGCGACCGCCGGTCCTGGAAGACCGGTCAGGCCCACGACATGGGCGGCTTCGTGGGCGAAGTGACGTATGAGGGCGACTTCGAAGAGTTCCTGCCGTTGCTGATCCTTGGCCAGTACACCCATGTGGGAAAGTATGCGGTTTGGGGAAATGGGCAATATGAAGTGAGAGTTATATAATGGTCGCCGACTCTCGAAAGAGCGAAGCGAGATGATTGCTGTCCCCAAAGAGTTGCTGTGGGATTATCGAGAGCCCCCCCAGGATCTGTTGTGGCGTTTGCAGCGGATCGCAGACTTTTTCCCTCTCTACGGGAAAGACCGTGACACGGTGGCTCTTCTCTATACCTATCGCGATCGACTGAAGGTCGATGGAGCCACGAAAGCGCTGATTGAAGAATATCATCGCGCCTGGGAGACCCATCCCTGAACTCGATTACCGACAATTCAATTCTGACGGAGGAACAAAAAACCCTCCTTGTACGCTTCCGGAACTCCCCGCTCCGCGAGCACTTTTACCTGACCGGTGGAACGGCCCTGTCGGCGTTCTATCTTCGGCATCGGCACTCCGAAGATCTCGACTTCTTTACCGAGCAGGAAGTCGATCTGGAGTCCGTCCTCGGTTTCCTTCGAGCGATTCCACACGTCGCCAATATTCAGCATGAGCGGAAATACGATCGCCGGTTGTTCCTGCTTCATGATTACAATCAGCGGACCATGAAAGTGGAGTTCACGAAATATCCGTTTCCCCCGCTTGAGCCGCGCCTGGCCGTCGAAGGCGTCCAGGTTGACGGTTGGCGAGACATCCTGGCCAACAAACTCATGGCGCTCACGGATCGAAAGGATTTCAAGGATTATCTCGACGTCTATTTTCTGCTTCGCGAGTTTCCGACAATCAGCCTGTGGGACGCAATCCAGCAGACTCAGCGGAAATTCGGCGTCACAGGCATCGACCATATCCTCAAAGGCAGATTTCTGGAAGACCTTCCGTCGCAAGGCGAGCTGCCGATGCTCAAGCCCTATGATCCAGTGGCAATAGCGTCCTTCTATAAATCCCTGGCGAGAGAACTGATTGCCCGATCCTTGGAGAAGGAGCGATGAAGGTTCGACGGCTCACGGCGAACGGACTCCGGTTCTCCGTCGCCCGTCTTCCGTTGCCCGTCGACCGATCACGGGCTGTTGAAAGCGGTTTGCGGGCAGCGGTAGACGGTCAGCGGGATGCGGATAGCGGTAAACGGATCACGGAACACGGCTCACGGTGAGCGGCTCGCGGATTGCGGGCAGCGGTGAACGGTTCACGGACAATAGGAAGTACGCGGTGTGGGGAAACGGACAGTATGAGGTTATGGAATGGCATCAGCGGTAAGCATCCCGGCGGTGGGCGATACGAAGGATGAGAATGGTTTGGGCAGAATCGTCGATTTCGAAAAGAACGCGATAGTCGCCGACGCGGACGCGCCACACATCGTGGCCTCCCGCCAGCTTGGTCACGCCATGAGGGCGAGGATCGTTTTCGAGGGCAAACAGAACATCGGCCAACCTGGTGCGAATATCGGGAGGAAGCTTAGCGAGGTCGCGTTCCGCGGCAGGTCGGAGCAGAACCTGGTAGACCATCAGGCAGTCTTGCCAGGTTTGCCCAGAACTGCACGGATGGGCTGTGATGATCCAGGTTCAGCCTTGGCTTCTTCAGCAAGCAGGTGATCAATGGCATCCTGAAGATAGGGAGGCAGTGTTTCCCAATCAGCATGAGCGGCAAGGGTCCGAAGGAATTGCCGATAATCGTCATAGGACACAATGACGTCGATAATCTCACCCTGTTCGTTCCGGACAAATCGAGGGGGATGAAGCGATTCTTTTTCGCTCATGGAGGCACTCTAAGGCAAAGAGATGCTACCAGCACTGGCCGTAAACGGTCAAACGGGACTCCGGTATCCCGTTTTCCGTTGCCCGTCTTCCGTTATCCGTCGACCAATGACAGGTCACGGATTCCGGGCCGCGGTTTACGCTAACCGGTCAGCGGAACGCCGAGAGCGGGAAGCGGTGTGCGGATGGCGGGTCACAGTCTTCAGCGTTGTGACCTCGGATGTCACATGGGCGTGATACCTGATGGGCCACCAGTGCACACCACGCTCCATACATCGTGCGGATACAAGGTCCTGTGCACGACAAGGGCGGACGGTTCTCCATCGACCGATAACAGTTCGCAGGCGGTGGCTCGCGAATTGCGGTTCGCGGACTGCGGACGACGGTTCACGGTAAACGGATACGCAGTACACTCACGTGGGGAAGTATGCAGTATGGGGAAATGGGCGGTATGAGTTAGTGCGGTCTTTGGAAGACAAACTATATAAGAGTGATGTGATGCTGCGATATACAGGTCATCCAATTGCCGATGTCGGCGTGGCAACGTTATCGGCGTTCTGCGAGAAACCTGATCCTTCGACTTTAACCAAGAAAGATCTGCTTAAGGTGGCAAACTTTCTGGAGAAGGAATACTTCTCGGGGAAACTGCTCTCATATCTCACCTGTGTCTTTCCGAACGCTGCTTATGTTCAACCAGGTGCGCAGCCCGGTGCAAAAATAAAAATGAAATCCGAAAATATCGCGCAATTTAAACGACAAGTCCTCTATGCATTTCAGGAACCACCTGATCCTCACGCATCAGGCCTTCGCTGTATATTCTCTGGTGAACCAGCTAGCCGGATCGTCTACAGACAACACGTGCCGATGATCACGGGGGAGGACGTTCTCAACTTTTTCCCTGCAGGCACCGGCGGCCTGCCTATTTCAGGTGCCTATCTTCTGGCAATCCAAGCTTTCCCTATGGGCGCTCGTCGTTGTTACGGGCGGGCCTTGGCAGTTCATTGTCCCGATGATCCGAAGCTTACCTATGCCTTCGCTCACCGGTTCCTCAACGATAATCGAAAGCTCCTCCTTTTAACTGACAAGTCTAAAGAAAAATATCTCGATGCAAAGGCCCCGAAAACCTTAATTGTCCATGTTCTATTAGAAATTGAACACGAGCGCCGAGAATGGAGTGAGGACGAACCGGCACCATCAGTCACGGTGTATCACCTGACCAATTCCGGTCAAGGCCCTGATATTGATCTTTTCCAACTTCCTTCTGAGGTCGTCAAATTCATCCGCGCAGTATCTCGAGCTGGTACGAGTCAGGTTTGGCAAAAGATACAGTCTTCGGCGAGAGAGAGAACTTCAGAGGATGACAAGCAGAAGAAAAGCAAGGGGAGAAAGAAACACAAACAAGCTACAAACACGCACGGAGAGAAACCCTGGAACCCTGAAATGAATCGTAACTATCTCTATGATGACCTATTTGATCTACCAGCCAATGCAGCCCGCTTTGTCCGCACCTATTTTCTTCGTCAAGCCCATCGGTTCGCACGCGAGAGCGACCCGCGCCGGGACTATCACTTAACCCGGCAATTCGATCTCGTCTCCTGGGACATAACACGCCTATTTCTGAAGGAGGTGATTGGAATGGAAAAGAGCCGGATTGAGGCGATCCGTTCACTTGGCGATCGGGTCGCTCAACACATCGCATTGGACAACGACCGACGCCTTTTTCAGGGACTTTATCGGGCCAATCGGTATGTGATCTTGAGGAATCTGCTCATCAAAGCCTCCAACGTCCGTCTCAAGAAGGGACAACCTCCTTTACTGGGGCTGGATGAGTTCCTGCTCGTCTTTGAAGAAGGAGAGGAATTGGCCAGAACAGACTGGACGCTGGCCAGAGACCTGGTGTTGATTCGGGTCATTGAAGAATTGCATCGGCAGGGCTGGTTTGGCAAACAACCCGATGCGCTTCAGGAACTAGAAACCGAAGATGAAGCTGCAAATCTGGCAGCATCATAAGTATCCCTGCAAACAGGGAATCCGCTTTTGAGGAAAAGGAGGAGCGAGACATGGCTTTTGTCACTGGAATGATGTTAATCGATGCTCCAGCATCGGCGCTGAACAATGCTGGGAAGGACGAGACAGCACGGGTTGAAAATGCAATGGCTGTGAAATTTATACGCACGCCAACTGGGCCAATTCCATATGTGTCGGCACAGGCGGTTCGATATTGGCTGAGAGAAACTCTTTCGAAAAACGATGCTGCCTGGGCAATGGCACCAACGTACAAGGAAAACGAAAACCTTGCCTATCCAGCCAGCAACCCGATCGAGTATTGGGATGACGATTTGTTTGGATACATGCGCGCACCAGATTCCAAGTCTAAAGATCGTCGCCAGAAAGATCCAAATTATCAAAAGCTAACGCCGCTGGAAGAAAAGAAAGGGAAGGAAGTCAGTATAACGCGAATCTCTCCATTTAGGGTTGGTACTCTGGTCTCTCTTGGGCCAGTAAAGCTTGTCGAAGATTGGGGAACAATGGCTCGGCATGATGGAGACCCCGTTCTCTATCAGCACCAATTCTATAGAGCGACCCTCCAAGGACTCTTTTCGCTCAACCTGACCACTGCCGGCACATTTTTCAACGGAGGGCGAGTTGGTTATCGGAATCTTGATGAAAACCGCATTCAAATTGCTAGGGAACGGCACCTTCAAGAGGCAACAGTTTATGGACAACCTGCTTTCCGTTTATCCCACCAAGACCGAGCTAAACGTGTCGCATCCCTGATACGTGCGATCGGCGAGATGGAAGGTGGCGCTAAGTTGACGCTCCACTATACTGACGTAACACCGAGTCTGATTTTTGCTGCCGTCACGCGATCTGGCAACCATCCCTTTTACCGAATCGTCTGCGCCAATAGTAATGGTCAACCTGCGATCAGTCTCGATGCGCTAAAAGAAATTTTGAAGGTCTACAAGGACCAACTTCTTTCTGATGTATTTGTGGGATGGGCTAAGGGTTACTTGGATGATCATCGGCAGGCCGTCGAATTGCTGAGCGATGCTGAGCGATCTAGCATTAAATTCCGGTGGGGGCACCCGCGGGAGGCAATGATCGCTCTGGCAGAAGAACTCAAACAAAGCAATAACAAGAAATGGTACGACTGACATGCGAGTCCTTCGCATTGAGATAGAAGCGCCAACCTGCTCCTTTCGTTACCCCCACTTCTTGGTTGGACGCCAGTTAAGCTTTGACATGCCTCCTCCCTCTACAATATTTGGCCATATTGCCAGCGCCTTGGGAGAATGGCCGGACTCAACAAGTCTCCAGTTTGCTTATTGGTTTACGGCCCTTGGCAAAGGGGAGGATTTGGAAAATCAGCAGATTGTGGTTCCTGCTGGAGGACGGTTTCAAGTTGGGAGAGAAACACACTCAACTGTTCTTAATGCTACCGTGCAGCCTACTCGTCGGGAGTTTCTTTTGGGAGCCAGGCTTGTTCTCTATCTGAACCGAATAGACCTCGCTGATGCATTCTTACAACCCCGCTTTCCGGTCGTCTTGGGACGCTCGCAGGACCTGGCCTGCTATAGCAAAGTTGAAGAAGCCACACTTGAACGGTCAGACCGTGGATACTTCGAGGCAACGATTCTGCCTTCTCATTTCCGCAGGCGAACCGCACGCGGCACCACCGTCTTGATGCCGCGCTATATCGGTCCCCCACCACAGAGAGAACCAGTTTTCGATCGCTTCATCCTTCTCCGGGATATTGTTTACTACTCGTCAGTCGAAGAAGGCAACCTGTTTGGCTCCCGACAGGTGTTGCACATCAAAAACGAGCCTTTGGAGCTTTGGATTGACCCCCAATCACCTCCAAAACATGGAACCCATAGAATTGTGTGGTTTCACAGTTTCACAGGTAGTTCATAAAACAGTGGACACTGACCACAAGACAACCCTGGCGGAAATTTGGGCTAAAAGTCCACGGCCTGGTTCGACTCGAGGAGAAACCCTTATAGGCCATACCGCTGCGGTCGTAGCTCGCTTAGGCGATCTTCACGAACTATTTCCTAACCTTGCCGAGCGAGTGGGCGAGCCTCGCCTGTGGCATCGAGCGTTCTGGGCATGCGTTCTGCATGATATGGGGAAAATCGCGAAAGGGTTCCAAGCTCAACTCCGCCCGGGTGGAGAATCATGGGGGCAACGCCATGAAATCCTCTCGCTAGCATTTATTGAATGGGCTCTGCCTGATGGCAATGAAGGCGACCATCCATGGGTTGCAGCCGGTATTGCCTCGCATCATCGGGACATCAGTGACATCACTCGACTTTACTCTGAACTTGATGATTCCGAAGACGACCCTGTCTCCTCTCTGTTGGCAGAGGTGAGTGACCCCATAGTGGAAGCTGTTGCGAACTGGATAGCAATAGATTCTTCTAAATTAGCAAGGAAGAACAAACTGCCAGAGCTTGAAGTCTTTCCTGACCTGCCAGCACACCCCGCAGCCAATTTTCGTGAACTTGCAGTCTCGAGAATTCACAATGCATTAAAGGCTTACCGACGGCTTGTCCGGAAACTTGGAGAGCAACCTTCCTCGTCATCCGAAAACCTCACCGCCCTTGTCCTTCGCGGACTCGTTCTTCTCGCAGACCACACTGCTTCTGCTCATGTACGCCCTGCAGATCTCCCGTTTAAGAATATAGAGGAAATGGTGAAGATCTTGGGCCTGGGCCGCACAGATGCACTCTTTCCACACCAACGGGAGGCAGCATCGCGCTCTGGGCATGCTCTGCTCGTTGCTCCAACGGGGAGTGGGAAAACGGAAGCCGCGATTCTCTGGAGCGTCAATCAAAAGGCGAACGGTGATTGCCGTGGACGCATCTATTATCTCCTCCCCTATCAAGCTAGTCTCAATGCCATGCACGCTCGGCTCTCTCGCCATTTTCCTGAAAGCGTTTCACTCCAGCACTCCCGCGCACTTCAGGCTCTTTATCGAAACCTTTTGGAGAAAGGGTATGTCCCAGAGAAGGCAGAGATCGTCGCGCACCGCGAACAGGCTCTTGCTCGTCTCTGTCATCATCCGATACGGGTTCTGACTCCCTATCAACTTCTCCGTGGAGCCTTTCGATTGAAAGGCTACGAAGCACTGCTCACAGACGCGGTTGATGGTCTTTTCATCTTTGATGAGATCCATGCTTATGAACCAAAGCGGCTGGGCATGATCTTAGGCATGATTGAACATCTTCGAAGAAATCTTGGAGGCCGATTCTTGATTATGTCGGCAACCTTTCCGTCGATACTCGCCGGAGTTCTTCACCGAGTTCTTGGAGAGGTCGTGCATGTCAGTGCAGGAGATGCCCTCTTTAAACAATTCGCCCGTCATACCATAAGAATTGTGAAGGGCAGGATCACAGAACCCGCCGTTCTAGAACAAATCGCACAGCGTGCGTCCGGAGGTGAATCAGTACTGGTTGTCTGCAATACAGTTGCTACTGCAATCAATGTTCATCGCGCTCTTAGTGAACCACTCTCATCGATCGCTATTGTGTCTGAGCTTATCCATGGCCGCTTTAACGCCCGAGATCGATTTGGCAAAGAACAAAATCTTCTTATGAAGATGGGAACCCGCAATCGACAGCAAACAGCGACCCCGGCAGTCCTTGTCGCTACTCAGGTTGTTGAGGTCAGTCTGGATATTGACTTTGACACAATCTTCACAGAGCCGGCGCCTCTTGAATCACTGATTCAGCGTTTTGGGCGAGTAAACAGAGGTCGTCGTCATACTTCGTGTGACGTTCATGTCGTAACAGAGCCTCTGGGGGGTCAAGGTGTCTATGAGAAAGAGTATGTTGCCGGTTCGCTTCGGATACTGGAAGAAAACGCCAATACAATTATTAATGAGTCGCAGATTGGTCCCTGGCTCGACAGAATATATGCTGGCGCTATTCACGAAAAATGGGCTAAGGAAGTATCAGACTGCCAGGAGGAGTTTGCCGTAGCATGCCTGGCAAACCTTCGCGCTTTCCAATCGAGCGATGAGTTGGCGGAAGCATTCGACAAGATGTTCGATGGCACAGAAGTGCTGCCAAAGGTACTTGTGACGGAGTACGAAAATGCACTCGACCAGGACCCATTGCGTTCCGGTGAACTCCTTGTTCCAATCTCCTCTGGCCAATTCTGGCAACTTCGACGAGCCGATAAGGTGTTAAGCTCATCTGGCGCAGATCCTATTGTTGTGGATGTGCCCTATGATTCGATCCATGGGCTAAAATTGAACTAATCTTTGGGAGATTTCAGTACTCCTCGCTTTCTCCGAGCGGCCTGCCTATGCCCTGGCCTGCCTGCAGGGCTGCGGGCAGGCAGACAGGCGCTGCTGCTTCTGGAACTCTGGCGGCGGTCTTTCAGACATGCGGAATGAGATGACCAACAGCCGGCATTTGGCGATAATGCTGGGCATGCGCTGGAGATGACAATGGAGAACAGGCCATGAAGACGTACAAAGGCATCGTGAAAGGCAACACGGTGGTGCTCAAGGACAAACTGGATGTGGCGACGGGACTGAGGCCCTCGTGCTCGTGAAGGCCACGGAGGAAGAAGAACAGGACATCATCAACCGCCAAAAAGCCATGCTGGAAACTGGATTTGCGATGGGGAAGCTCCAGTATCGGAAGCGAGACGAGCTGCATGAGGATAGAGAATAGGTTTATTGCCGTGGAGGAACCTAACGATGAAAGTTTACAGAGGAGTCATCAAAGGCAACACGATTGTCTTAGAAGAGAGGCCTGACTTGCCGGATGAGTGTCAGGCTCTAGTCGAGATCAAGCCGCTCGATCAGGCCGCAAAAGACAACGAGATCACGAAGCGCCAGATTGAACTGTTGAAGCACCCGCATAAGGGTGGAAGGCTGCGCTACCGCCGCCGCGAGGAACTTTATGACCGCTGGTGAGCGGCTTATTGATACCACTGTTCTGGTTCACGCCTACGTGCATTTGGACGCACGAAAGCAGACTGTCGCGCAAGCCCTTGTCCTCGCCATTTGGAATGACGGCGGCGGGCTCACAACCATACAAAACCTGTGCGAGTTCTTCGCTGTTGCGACGAGCAAGATCGAACGCCCCATGCCGGTTGATCAGGCTGGACGCATCGTGAAAGAAATCCTCGGTTCGACGAAGTGGCGCGTCCTGGATCGGCGTCCGGGAACCGTTGTCCAGGCCATCGAGTTGGTTATACTCCATCGTGCCTCCTTCTGGGACGCAGAGGGGGCTCCGGAAATTCGGACAGTGTGGTAAGTGGTAGCCTGGCTTCACCACCGCCACCGCGAGGTGGCCGACGAGAGGAGCGAGGCAATGAAACGCACGAGACGGAATCATGGCGCCACCTTC